>MDTB01133270.1_pt1 | contig 26633 bp, 29 predicted proteins | sample 811161 | NCBI WGS metagenome assembly MDTB01 (sample SAMN05326650, study PRJNA326480) | marine metagenome | isolation source: seawater | place: Mediterranean Sea | collected 2009 | reverse complement strand
TGATAAGGTCCATAAACTAAATACAACCTGAGTATAGTTGCTGGAAAATCATATTTTTTTTTTAGTTCTAATAGAAATTTTGTACTCAAAAGTTTTGCTTTACCATAAAATGAATATGTTTTTTGAAAGTTTTTTTTTCTTTCTTTTTGGGGTGACTTTATTTTTCCATATTCAATGCTTGATCCAATTTGAATAAATCTTCTTATTTTTTTGTTTAAAAAAAAAGTAGCTAAATTTTTGCATCCATTGAAATGGCTTTCTATTGTTTTTTTTTTATCTGAATGATCAACATATCCAGCTAAGTTAACTACATAATCGTAATCTTTTGATAAATATTTAGTTAAACTTTTTCTTTTTGAAATATCTAGTTTAAAATATTTTACTTTTTTTAATTTTCGTTCAGCCTTTGGTAATTTAGTAGAAATACTATCAACCGACCAATTCAATTTTAAGCATTTTTTGGCTAGATGATAACCAATAAATCCCGTCCCTCCAGTAATTAGAATTCTACTTTTTTTCAATATAATTCTTATTTTTAACTTTCTTTTCTAAAATTTCTTTATCTCTAAGTGTGTCCATGCACTGCCAAAAACCGTAATGTTTATAAGCTGTCAGTTTTCTTAAACTTGCAATTTTTTCAAGTGGACCTCTTTCAAGATAAGTTTTGTCATTTTTAATATATTTAAAAATTTCAGGTTCTATTACAAAAAAACCGCCATTTATCCAACCTTCATCAAGACTAGATTTTTCTTTAAAATATTTAACTGAATTATTTATTATTTTGATGGCACCAAATCTTGCTGGAGGTCTAACAGCAGTTAAAGTCATTAACTTTTTTTTTTTCTTATGGAATTTTACTAATTTTTTTATATTTACATTGCTCAATCCATCGCCATACGTCATCAGAAATGTCTCTTTTTTTAAATATTTTGATAATCTTTTAAGCCTACCTCCAGTCATAGTATTCAATCCAGTATCAATTAACTTTATTTTGCAATTTTTAATTTTATTTTTTTTAAAATAACTTTTAATAACATCAGATTTATATCCAACAGCTACATAAAATTCCTTAAAATTGTATCTTCTATAATGATTTATAAGATGAACTAAAATAGGAGTCTTATTAATTGGTATCATTGGTTTTGGAATAGATTTAGTGTACTCCGAAATACGAGTTCCAAATCCTCCAGCTAAAATTACAACCTTCATTTATTTTTTTTCAAAATATTTAATTTGATTAATTGAAAGATCATAAATATTTTTTTTTTCATAAAAACATTTGTACCAATCAGCAACTAATTTTATTACTTCTTTAAATTTTAATTTATTTTTCCATTTGATAGACTTTAAGGCTTTATTACTATTTAATTTTAATAGTGTTGACTCATGATATTTTCGTTTACTGAAATTCCATTCAAGCATTTTCCAATTTTTTTTTATTTCTTTAACTATATCTAGAACTTTATAATTACTTTTATGAGGTGGTCCAAAATTAAAAGCTTGACCATTAAATCTTTTATTTTTTTTTAATTCTATAGCCAAAATTAAATATCCGTTAAGAACATCCAATACATGTTGCCAAGGTCTAGTGGAGTTTTGATTTCTTAATTTAACTTTTCTGTTTTTAAAAATAGATTTCATTATATCAGGAATTAACCTATCATTTGACCAATCACCACCTCCAACCACATTTCCTGCTCTACATACTGCAATTCTTAAATTTTTTTTATCTTTTAAAAAAGATTTAAAATATGAATTTATAGCAAATTCTGCTGATGCCTTTGAAGCACTATATGGATCATCTCCTCCCAATATATCATTTTCTACATATCCTCTTTTAATTTCAAAATTTCTATAGCTTTTATCACTTGTGATCATTATAGAGGTGCAATTAAAACTGGATAATCTCAACACTTCCAGCAAATTTAATGTGCCATTAAAATTAGTTTCAAAATTGTAAATAGGATCTTTATATGAAGAACCAACCAATGCTTGAGCTGCGAAATGAAATATAAAATCTGGTTTTATCTTTTTTACAATTTTATTAAGTTTTTCAAAATTTCTAATATCGATATTAAAGTTTTTAATATTCTTTTTCATTCTGAAATTTTTGATATTAGTTTGTTTGATATTAAAATTATTTGAAATACCGTAAACATAAGCACCTAAATGATTAAGCCATAAAGATAACCATGAACCTTTAAGGCCAGTGTGGCCTGTAATAATAATTTTTTTTCCTTTAAATCTTTTAAAAGATATGTTTTTTTTCATTTTCAAATTAATTTTTTAAAATATCGATATAAATATGGGTTTAACTTAAATCTCAAAAAACTGAGAAAAAAAAATTTTTTTTCAATTTTACAGACTGACTTTATATCATTCGTCATTAAATTATAAACTAAGGCAAATCTATTATTTATGCCATCTCCTTCATAAGAATGCCAAGTTTCTCTTTCTCTTCTTGAAAAAAAAACAGCTCTATTTTTTTTCCATTCTATCTGATTACTATTTTTACCATTTTGCGATTCATAAAATGTCGTACCATTATTTTTTTCAGGATTAATATAAATGACACCACTTAAAAGTTTATTAGGTGTGTCGTCATGAATAGGAAATTTATAGTTTTTACCAGTTAAAATCAGACTAAATTCTGAGTACTCATAAAGTTTTGCTTTTTCAGGATATAAATTTTTTAACAAATCAAAAGCCTTAGAGTGATAATTTTCATGAAATCTTTTTAAGATTTTTTCAGGCAAAAATTCTGATGAAGAAATAGAGTTTTTAAAGATTTTATTGTTAAAAATTTTTATTTCATCAGATTGAATTAAAGGTAAAACTAAATTTTCTAATACCTCTAAATCTTCTACTTTTAAAAAATTATCAAAAATTTTTATTTCCATTTAATTTATTTCAAATTTAATAAAAGAATTTAAGATTACTATTCGATAGTTTTGAATAAAAAAATGAATTAGTATAATATTTTTTTTCAGTCATTGATGAATTATTATACTTATTCATTATTTTAAACAATGAAAGTTTATCTCTAATAAATTCAAAACTCTTTTTTTTTATTAATTTTTTTTTTAAAATATAGATATCACTAGGATCTAAATTCAGATATAATAATTTACATCCATAAAGTAAAGACTCAAAAATGATGCTTGTTGGACCAGAGGAAATTAAAAATTCTGTTTTTTGAAGCAACCTGTAGACTGGTTCATTAGAAAACTTAATTTGCTTTAATAATTTTTTAGGAATTAAATTTTGAAATTTATTGATTGATAATATTGGATGAGGTTTGATTACTACTCTAAGATTATTATTTTTTGATAGCACAAAGATTATCCAAGAAATTAAATTTACATCTAAAGAGTAAATTCCACAAAGTGCTAGTGTAAATTTATAAACTTTTTTCCCTTCAAATTTTTTTTCTAAAACTTGTCTATTAAATGAAGGAGCAATTTTTAGTTTAATTCCTTTGTAAAACTCATTACGATTAAGAAAGGATTGTTTTCCTGGAACTAAAATTTCATTTGGTATTACTTTAGCTTTTTCCTCATAAAGTGTTGGTGATTGATTTAAATATTGTGGATAATATAAAAATCCTTGATATCCAAGATTCTTAACTTTTGGAAAATATTTTCTAAATCCATAAAACCAAGATCTGTCAATTGACTGATTTTCAAATCTGCATATGGTTTTAACAACGTTCAGATTTAGTTTACTAAGTTTTTTTACAAAATTCACTTTTAATATAGATTGGAACTCAGAAAAAAAATCTTTTTTAGATCTGTATTCTTGAATTATTAACAAAGAACAATCAACGGAAAAAAAATTTTTAAATTTTTTTTTTTTTATGTTTAATTTATCAAATAACAGAAGTTCAATCATTGAATGTAGAAATTCATTAAATGAAATAAAATTTTCCATAAAAATAAAATCCTTTTTTGATAATAACTTTACATTTTTATAAAAATTAAAAATATTTCTATGAACTAAAAAGTTGGGAATAAAAAAAACATTTTTTTTTTTCTTGGTTTTTAAAATTTCATATAATCCAGGAAATACAAAATCATGAATTTTATCTTTAGTATCAACAATAGTATTTATGAAAACATAATTTTCTTTGGAAAAACGATGATTTTTAGTCGAAATTTTTACTATTAAAAAAGCAAAAAAACTAAAAATGATTGAATTGATAAATTTTAATAAATAATTATTTTTCTTAAATTTAATTTTTATTTTTTTTAAATCAATTTTTTTATTTTTATTAACTGATTTATATATTGATTTATTTTCAAAAATTAAACATTCTAAATTTCTCAATATTTTTTGATCATTTAAGATTAATAAAATTAATATATTCTTAAATAAATTACTTTTATAAGGGTCTCTTGATGAAGGTAATTTTATCCACCATAAATATTCATTTCTAAAATTAAACGATATATCACCTACCCAATCTACAAATTTACTTCTTAATTTAATTGATAATTTAAAATATTTATTTTTAATTTCTTTAGGATAATATATTGGTTCTAAAGTTGTATCCCAAGTTATTTTTTTAGTCACTTATATATTAATTTCCTTTTTAAATTTTATAAATTTTTTTCCATGTTTTTGCATGATTTTTTCCTAATAAAGTTCCATTTGCGTTACATGATTTACAAGGTCCAGAGCATCTTTTGCCAGATAATAAATTTTTTCTATAAGATGTTATTGTTTTTCCATTCCAAATTTCAAAGATTGTCTCTTGCATTATATTCCCCATTGAAACTTTTCTCTGCCAATCTTGAGGACATAGATATACATTACCATTCCAATCAATTAAAAATTGGTATGTTGGATAAAAACAATTTAAAAATTTTCCAACCTCCTCTTGCTCTCCTGTATTAATTGTCCCAGCTCTATTAGTTAATTTCACACCAAAATCATTGTGTTGATCATACCATCTGTCTCTTAAAATAATTAGATCCTCAGGCACATTGGCTTTTTTTGTCATTTCATTAAATTTTTTTATTTGCTCTGGTCCATCATACATACTAACTAAAACTTTACTAACATCAGAAATATATAATTCTTGTAATCTTTTAGCAGACAAAACATCACCATTAGTAATAACTTCAACCTTTGAAACATTAGATAGTTTTTTCACTATATAAGAAATATCATTATGCAAAAGTGGCTCGCCATACCCGCATAAAGATATTGTTCCCTTAAAGTTTATATCTGATAATTGATCATGAATTTCATCTATAATTTTTCTTGTCATTTTTTGAAAAGTATCAGGAGCAATTTTTTCGTCTACTTTTGGGCAAAAACTGCATTTTCTATTACAGACATCAATTAAACTTAATTCTACCCAAGTGGGCATGGGTACACCCTTATGAATTGGAACTATATCAACAAATTCGGATCTTCTTTTAAGATTTTTTTTTATAGTTTCTTTAGGATCCATTAATATTTCATATAGGTAAAAATTTACTCAATTCAAATCTATTCACACTGGGTTTTTTTTTATTTACAGTTCAATAATTGAACAATATAATGATTTTATATGGTTAAACAATAAATATTTGATATAAATTATTAAGTTTAACGCTAATACTTTTATGAAAAAACCAGATATTATTGTAAAAAAATTTGATTTTTATGACTTATCAAAAAAAGGGCTTAGACTTTTAAATAAAGGCAAATTTAAAACAAGTCCATGGATAGATAATATTGTAAAAAAGAAAAAACTTAATCTTAAAAAGATTAAGCTGCCAATAAAGTTAGTAAAAATCTCAGTTAAACAACTGGGCTTTAACAAGCCAACTCATCTTAAGAAAATTTATAAAAAAGCTTTAAAAAATAACTTACAATTAGTTCCACCTGAGGTAGCTATTTATTCAAGACTAATATTTAAAAAACAAAAAGTTGGTGAGTGGATAAGATTTGCTACTCCACTGAACTCAATGGTTGATACAGATAATGTTCCTCATCTGCCAAAATTTGGACGAGCTTTAGGATTTTATTTTTTAGAAACTTACTGGTCATATCCAAAAGCAATATTTCATCCAAAAAATAATTTTTTTTTTAAGATTAAATGATATCACTTAAAAAATTTAATATTGGTAAAGAGCAATTAGATAATAGAATTTGTATTGCACCAATGTGTCAATATTCAGCAAACGATGGAAATCCATCTAAGTGGCATTATTTTCATCTTACAAAATTAATGCAGGCTGGTTCTGGTTTATTAATAATTGAGTCAACTGCGGTTTCTAAAGAAGGTATGATTTCAAATAAAGATTTATCATTAAGAAATAAAAGAAATTTGACTGAATTTAAAAAATTATTTAGTCATCTAAAAAGTATATCTAATACTAAAATAGGTATTCAATTATCGCATTCTGGAAGAAAAGGGTCATCATCATTGCCTTGGATAAAATCAAATTTTCCTTTAAATAAAAAAATAGGATGGGAAACAATTGCTCCAAGTAAAATTAAACGTGATAAACATTGGCCAAACCCAAAAGAAGCAAATTATAAAAATTTAAATAAAATTAAATTAGATTTTATAAATTCAGCATCATATGCCAAAAAAATTGGATTTGATTGTTTGGAAATTCATATGGCTCATGGTTATCTTCTACATCAATTTTTTTCTCCAATTAGCAATAAGAGAAAAGATATTTATGGTAAAAATTTAGAAAATAGATGTAAATTTTTATTGGAAATTGCAAAAGAAATAAGAAAAATTTGGCCAAAAAATAAAATTTTAGGAGCCAGAGTAACAGGTTCAGATTGGATGAAAGAAGGTGTATCAATTTCAGATTGTATTTATTTGTGTAAAAATTTAAAAAAAATTGGTTTTAATTATGTTTGTGTATCTAGTGCTGGAATTGTTCCAAAAACAAAAATCAAATTTAAAAAAGGATATCAAGTGCATTTAGCAAAAAAAATTAAAGAGAAGGTTGGGATTAAAGTTAAAACTACAGGTAATATAGTTGATATTAATCATGCAGAAAAAATCATTAAATCAGGTAAAGCTGATTTAGTAAGTTTTGGTAGAAAATTTATAAATTCCCCTACTTGGCTTATAAAAGAATTGCTTCATAATAAAAAAAAAATGAATTTACCAAATCAATATAAAAGATGTTTTAAATGAAAAATTTAATATTAAATGAAGGATATGATAACTTAAATAATTTATTTACATCAGGTAAAGGTTCTAATATTTTTGTAAATAATAAAAAATATCTTGATTTATCTTTATGTGCAGGCTCTCATCTTCTTGGCCATAATCCTAAGATTTTTAGAAATTCAATTAACAAAATGCTTAGATCGAATGTCTCAAATTTTGCCGCAAAAAACAAATATACAACAGAATTTACCAAGACATTAAAAAAAGTTTTACCAAATTATTCAAAATTTATATTTTGCAATTCTGGAACAGAAGCAGTAATGAAATCTTTAAGGGTAGCTAGAGCTGTGACTCAAAAAGAGATAATTATTTCTGTTTCAGGTAGCTGGCACGGATCCACCAGTGAATTGCTTTATACTAACAATAAGAAACTTGAGAGTATTGAATTAAGCAGTGGTTTAGACTTAAACTTTAAAAAAAACCTTAAGATCATTCCATATAATAATATTAGTTTATCAAAAAAAATTCTTGATAAATATAAAAAAAAAATAATGTGTGTAATCATAGAACCTATTCAGGGATGTTTACCAACAGAGTCATTAGATTTCCTAAAATTTTTAGACAACTATTGTAAAAAAAATAAATTAATTTTGATTTTTGATGAAATGATTACTGGATTAAGATTTAATTGCTCCAGTGTTCAAGATCAATTTAATTTAAAACCATCTATATCAACTTTTGGAAAATGTTTTGGTGGAGGTTTGCCAATTGGAATAATTGCCATAAAAAAAGATATTTTAAAAAAAATGAGCAAAAATAAAAAAAAAGTATTTTTTGGTGGAACATTTTCAGGAAATTCAATTAGCATGTATATTTCCAATAAAGTAGTTACCTACATATATAAAAATAAAAAATTGATATTTCAAGATTTAGATAAAAAAAGTGAATTTATTCAAAAAAAAATCAATTTTTTTTTCAACCAACATAATATTGATGCCACATGTTTAAGATTTGCATCAATGATTAGAATAGTTTTTACTAAAAAACGAATTATTAATCGAACACAAAGAGATTTTTTTGAGAATAAAAAAAAAAAAGTTATTGATGATTTCAAAAATTATTTATTTAAAAATAAAATTTATTATCCAAATAGTGGCATAATCTTTTTAGCAACATCTACCAGCTATAAAGAGATAAATCACTTACTAGAAATAACAAAAAAAGCATTTAAAAAATTATATAAATAATTAAAGAAAAAATTTATATACCACTATTTCTTATTTTAAAATTACCAAGATTTTTTAGGGGTTTGTTTAATTTTTTGTGCTTTTTTATATATTTTGATATTTCTTTAATACCAAAATCGACTGAATATTTAGTCTTAAAATTTAAAGTTTTTTTAATTTTTTTAAAATCTACTGTGTAATCTCTTTTATCTACACCTTTTTTCAAAAATAAAATTTTTGGTTGATTTATATATTTAGAAATTTGATCAACTATTTTTTTTTTGGAAAAATTATTCTTATTATCTCCAACATTGAATATTTCTTTATCTATCTTTTGTGCCTTACTTTCAAAAACCTTTTTTATCGCTCTTGCGAAATCCAGAACATGACAATAAGGTCTTGATGTTTCTGGATCATATATTTTTAAATTTTCTCCATCCAAAAGACTTTTAACAAAGTGATTTATTGTTAGATCAAATCTCATTCTAGGAGACAATCCAAAGGCAGTAGCAAATCTTAAAATAGTCATAGTAAAATTTGTCTTTTTCATTTTAATTAACAATTTCTCAATCTTAACTTTTTGTTTGGAATAATAAGACAGGGGTTTTAATTTTGCCTTTTCACTAAGTAACTTTTTTTCTCCTATCCCATAATTTGAACATGTTGAAACAAAAACTAATCTTTTAATATTTTTTTTACGTTGACAGTTTAAAATAAAGTTTTTGATGCCTGTGTAGTTTATTGAATGAGACAATTTTTTATATTTCTTTGTTATTGGATCACCAACAAGACCTGCTAAAATCAAAATATTTATTTCTTTACTAAGTATTTTTTCAATTTTTTTTGTTTCTCTTAAATCTAAATTAAAAAATTTAAAGTTTTTATTTTTTAAAAATTTTTTTAAAATATTTTTTTGTCCATAAAGAAAATTATCTACACATGTCACACTGTAATTTTTTTTCAAAAAAAATTCTACTGTAACTGTTCCTATATAGCCTGCGCCACCCAATATCAGAATGCTTCTTTTTTTTTTCATATTTATTTACTTACCATTTATCAATTACGTTTTTTAAAAAATTAAGTCCATTCTTACCGCTCTTTTCTGGATGAAATTGACATCCCAAGATATTGTCTTTCATAACTATTGCGGGTACTAATACATCATCATAATTAGAATATGCTAAAATTGAACTTTTTTCTTCAGTTAAAGCTAAAAAAGAATGAACAAAATAGTACTCTACCTCTAAATAATCAAAATTTAATTTTTCATTATAACCAAATTTATTATTTAAAAAAATTTTACTCCAACTAATGTGGGGAATTTTCAATTTTTGATTTTTTGTTTTATCTTTAATTTGAACAACTTCACCTTTAATAAAATCTAATCCATAATGATCACCCATTTCATAACTTTTAGTTAATAAAACTTGCATACCTAAACAAATACCTAATAATCTTTTTTTTTTATTGGAAACATAGTCATTCAAAACATCTATTAAATTATTCTGACCCAAAAGTTCCATAGCATTCTTAAATGCACCAACTCCAGGTAAAATTAAAAAATCTGACTCTAAAATTTGTTGTTTGTTATTAGTGATTTTGCATTCATAATCAATTTTTTTTAAAGCACGACTAATACTTAATAAATTTCCACATCCATAATCCACTATTGAAATTTTTTTCATTTAATCATCTATCCTAATTTATAGTCTGTGTCATGTCTTGAAGTTAATAAACGTTTATTCGTTTTTTTAATTTTAGGAAAGTAATTAGAATTTTTATATTTCCATATAACGGGTTTACTTAATGCATAGCTTCCATAAATGAAAAATCTTTTTTTTTTTGTTATTTTCCTTAAACAAAGAAACTCCATGGTATGAGTTTGGAGTTGATTGAAAAAATATTACACTTCCTCTTGATGGAATAAATTGATTAACTTTTGATAACTGACTAATTTTTGGAAATCTTTTAAAAGTTTTTTTAAACTCTGGATTACTTTTAACCTTAAAGATTGTTAAAGCACCCCCATTTTTTTTTGGAATATCATTTAAATAAATTAAAAAATTATAAAGTCTTGTTACATCGTCTCTATGTGGCCTTAATCTATATCCACTTCTAGAAACGGAGAAATCAAAATCTAAATTAACATTTGTTTTATCATAATTATTTCCAAACATTTTCGAGAGTTCTTTTGAATTCATAAGTTTCTTATTTGTATATTTATTTTTTAAAAACTTTTTGGGTTTATAAGTATTTGACCAGTCACAATCTTGGAAAGTGCTTCTAAATTTATTTTCTATTTTATTATAAAAAAATTTGCTATTAAATTTTTTAAAAAGTTTATTAGAAAATTTCGATTTATTTAAATAATCTTTAAAATTTTTAGAACCTTTATTTATTCTATTTCTTCCTCCCGAAATTAAATCATCAAATGATTTAGCACTTATAATTTCTTCAATTAGCTTTTTACAATCCTTAGCTGAAATAATTTTTTTACCAACCAGCACAGGGAATTCACTTTTAATTTTTTTAAGTTTATTGATGTTTATCATTTTAAATAATTTCTAATAATCTAAAGCTTTTTCAATCACTTCATAATTAATTTTTTTGTCTACTCTAGATGAAAGGTATTTTTTTATATATTTGAGATAATTATATTTATTAAAAGTTTTCAATTTAAAAATTTCATTATATGTATAATTATTATCAATATTTATTGGTTTTAAACCTAGTTCCTTAGCAAAATTTTTTTGATCATATATAAATTTTTTGTTTAATCGAATTAATTCATTATTGTACATAAAAATTGCTGGTTTGTTATAAATCGCAGCGTAAGAAAATCCTGTACTATCTCTTGAGATCATCAGCTCACAATTTTTTGTAACTATTGATAAATTTTTTTTTAAGACTTCACGACCATTGTATAGTTTTGAAAATTTAGATTTGTGTTTTATTTTAGGATGAGGAGCAATTAAAATCTTTATATCTAAATTTTTTTCTAATTGAGAAAAAAAATTATTTAATGATTTAAGCCATTCTTTAGCTGTACCCCTTGAGTTACTCTCATCATTTGTAATAAATGCATCGCCAATATTATGAATTGGCATAACTGACTCTAAAAATAATCCATATTTATATTTTCTTTTAAAAAATTTATTTTTTGTTTTAAGAAACATATTATAATCCCGACTATTACCATTTAAAACTTTAATATTGTCTTTAATTTTATAATGACTAATAGAAGAGCCACATTTTAAAATGAAATCAGGTCCTAATTTGAAAATTTTCCCCAAATTTGTGAAAAAAAAATACTCTAATGCTAATTTTATTTTTTTCCTATTTATAAAAATACTTTTTAAAAATATTTTAAGTTTTTCAACTAAATCATTTACAGAATAGTGTGGATGATCCAAATTAGATGCTATCAGTGTTTTAAATTTATTTTTAGATAAAAAATAATTTACCTTAAAACTCTTTAAATTTGTAATATTGATAGAATTATAAATAATCATATTTTCACCATAAATTTTTTTTTTTTTCAACATTATTTTTTTCCAGCTACTAAAATTGGAAATTGTTTTTACTTCTTTATCTTTAATTCTGTCCATCGTAAAAATTTTTGAAAATTTTGGGTAAATAAAGTTTGCCATTTCATGAAATTCAAAGTTCATTGATTTTGATTTTCTAATTTGATATGCATCAAATCTTTCGAAATCATATTTACTAATTTTATTAATTAATAAGAAGATTATTAATTTTTTTTTCATTTCATAAATTGTAAATCAAGTTGCTGTCCATCCACCATCTATCATCAAGTGTATACCTGTAATATATGATGAGGAATCTGAACACAAAAAAGCTACTGACGGTGAAATTTCTTTTGCTTTAGCAAGCCTTCTTAAGGGGGTTCTTTCAGAGTACTTTTTAAGAAATCTTTTAGATTGTTTTTTTTTCTTTCCTTTAACATGACCCTCTATACCTCCAGGACAAATAGCATTTACTCTTATTCCATATTTCCCATAATGAGAGCACATTTGTTTTACATGGCTTATAATCCCACCTTTTATTGCAGAATAAATCATATTCTCACTCATATTTGTTCCTTTATATATTTCAGAATTTTGTCCTATAACCCCATAATGAGAGCTAAATTGAATAATGCTCCCTTTTACTTTTTTTTTTTTCATTTGTTCAGCAAATATTCTTGCGATCCATATATAAGAATTTAAATGTAAATTAATATTTTCATTAATAGTTTTTTTTTTTACAGATTTAAAGTTTGATAACACCCAAGATTTATTTGTGGGATAAGAACAATTAATCATACACTCGGGTGTGCCATAAGATTTAAAGAAAGATTTAAGGTTTTTTTCGATTAATTTATCTTTTGATATATCAAACTTTAAAAATTTAATATTTGGAACTAATTTTAAGTTTTTTTTAATATCTAAATTATAAACTTTTGCTCCTAATATTTTAAGTAAATTGCAAACTTCTGTGCCAATTAACCCCGATCCTCCTATTACAAAAATTTTTTTATTATTTAAATTAAAAATGTTCATGGTTAATTTTAGCACATAAATATGTAATGTTCAATTATTGAACGTATTATTTTGATATAAATTAACTCAATAAAGATTTGACTATCTTAAAATCTTCAGGAGTATCAATATCTAAAGATCTGGAATTTGGTACAATAAAATAATGCGTATTTTTGTTAATTAAATCATAAGATTTAATTAAACTTTTTCTTTTCCATGCATATATACCTGCGTTTATTTCATATACTTTAGGTGCTTTTTGTCTGGAGTGAATCTTTTGTGATATTTTCTTTACTATTTCTAATTTATTATTTCTTTTAATTTCAACCATATTAAAATAAGGATTTTTTCTTGAGGGTGTAAGACTCAAAATATTATGAGCATTATTTTTCTTTGAAATTAAGCTTATAATCTTATTTATATCTTTTATAGACCTTAAGGGGGCCGTTACATCCAGATCTACTATAAAATCAAATTTTAATTTAAAAAACTTTTCTGAATAGATTAAACAATGCCTTATAGCTTTTAATTTTTCTACTTTATCATTTGATAGAAATTTTGGTCTTAATAAAGTGTAATCAACTTTGTTTTTTTTTGCAATATCTAAAATATTTTTTGAGTCTGAGGAACAGACAATTTTTGTAAATCTATTAATTTTCTTAGCTTGTGATATTGTATAATAAATTAGTGGTTTACCTAAAAATTTTTTTAGATTTTTATTTTTTACTCCTTTAGACCCTCCCCTGGCACAAATTGTGCATAATACTTTCACTTTTATTAACCTCTAATCTGTTTTATCATTTTTAATGTATCCATCGAGTCTTCTAATGTACAAAAATCCTCAAGATCTTTTTTTAAAACTTTATTATGTTCTTCAACATAAGTATTAAAAACTTTGTATTTTTTCCAATTATATTTTTTTTTCTTTTTGTTACCAAAAATTTCGATATGATTTTTAATCAAATCAGCTTTTAAAGAAAAATTTTTTCCCTCAATTTGTATATCCCTTTTGTTAATTCTTGAAAAAAAATTCATATTAAAAATAACTTTTATCTTTTTATTAATTTCACCAAACAAAATTAAGATATCATCAGTATCAATTTTCAAATTAGAAATTTTTTTATTATAGCTGTAAATTAATTTAATTTTTCCAAATATCCATTTAATATAATCTAATTCATGACTTAATTCTAAAAGTAAACCACCACCAAATTTCTTTTTCGCACTATTACTATCTTTATAATTAATACTCTTTCTCCATTCAGGTAAATAACTTGAAACGTTGATAGAGATAAAATGAATATTTTGCTTTTTTATTGTTTTTTTAATGAATTGTATTAAGGGATGAAATCTTAAGTTGTAACCAACTATATACTTATTTTTTTTCAATTTTATTTTTTTGTATTTATTTGAAATTGGTTTTTCGATTAATATTATTTTATTTTTTAAATTTTTTTCCAAAAAATTTGCATATTCAATATGATTTGATGTGTTATTTGAAATGATTATATAATCTGGATTATAATTTATAACTTCCTTTTTATCTTTAATAATTTTAAATGGAATTTTTTTTTGTTTTGTGAGTACTGCTACTTCACAATTTAATTTTTTAAGAATTTTAGCATGTTTTTGTCCAATTGAACCATACCCTATGATTAAAACTTTGAACAAAGGTAATCTCATACTAATTAGGAAAAACTTCCAAAATCTTTCCAAACTCTTTTATTTACTTTATATAATGTGATTTTTTTTCCAAATTTAAAAGCTTTATTGATTAAACTATTCATATCAAAAAATTTATTTTTTGGAATTAAATCAAACACTTTTGAATTAACCAAATAAACACCTGTATTTACCTCATGTTTATAGGTTGGTTTTTCTTTAAATTCGATTAATTGATTTTTTTTAATATATTTCAACTCTCCATAAGGAAGTTTGTTAGAAATTTCAGCAGAAACAATCGTAATATCACTATTGTTTTTTTGATGATGATTGTAAATTTTATTGTAGTCTGTTTTAATAACTGTATCGCAAGTAGTAATAAAGTAATTCTTAAATTCCTTTTTCAGTCTACTTAATGAACCTGCGGTGCCTAATGGTTTTTTTTCCTCTATATACCGGTATTTAATACTTGGATTTAGCTCTTCAAAAAAAGCTTTAAATATTAAGGCCTTGTAATTTATTGTAAAAACAAAATTTTTAATTTTATGATCTGTAAACTGATTAATAACGTGTTCAATCAAAGTTTTATTTTTTATTGGTAAAAGAGGTTTTGGTAAAACTTTTGTGTAAGGTAATAACCTTGTTCCCTTACCTCCTGCCATTATAACTACCCCAACTTTGGGTATATATTGTTTTTTCTTTACTTTTTTTGATTTTAAACTCAATTCAAAATAGTTTAATACTTCAACAATTTTATTATTCTTATTAATAATTGGAATTATATCAATTCTATTTTTAGTAAATATATTTTTAGTCTTACTTAAATTGTAATTTTTATTTCTTAAAAAAATTGTTTTTTTCTTATAAATATTTTCAATTTTACTTGATAGTTTTGAGTTTTTAATTAACGATCTCCTGATATCACCACTAGCTAGTGTTCCCAAGTATTGTTTTTTTTTATCAACAACTAATAGAGTTCTTATGCCGAATCTTTCCATCTTTTTTAGAGCTTGAGAAATATTATTAGAATTTTTTATAATATAGCTATTTTTTTGCATATTTTTTAATTGTTGAAATAATAAACATTAATTGGTTTTTTGATAGAGAATGACTGCTTGGTAAACATAAAGATTTTTTAAAAAGTTTAGAACTATTTTTTACTTGAAAATTTTGATTACTTAAAAATGGTTTTTGCATGTGATTAGGGTACCATACTGACCTAACTTGAATATTTTTAGATAAAAGATGACTAATTAAATCATCTTTTGATTTCCCATAACTTTTTTTATCAATTTGGATTACATTAAGCCAATTATTAGAGATACTACCAGGAGTCTGACCCAGCAATTTAATTCCAGGTATTAATTTTAAATTTTTTTTATAAGTTTCGTAAATTTTTTTTCTTTTTTTAAGAATATTCTTTAAACTATAAATCTGAGCTAAACCTATTGCTGCATGAATATTTGACATTCTAAAATTATAACCTACCTCATTATGAATAAAATTAATTACATCATTTTTAGCTTGTAATGATAGATATTTTATTTTTTCATAATATTTTTTATTATTAGTAATAACCATTCCTCCTCCTCCAGAAGTCACTATTTTATTTCCATTAAATGATAGGCAACCTATATCTCCTATCAAGCCCGAGTGTTTAATAAATTTTTTTTCTTGATGATAAGAAGAAAGACTTTCAGCAGCGTCCTCTATAATTTTGATATTATATTTTTTAAACATATCAATTGCCTTTTTGGTTAAATTTACACAATTTCCAAAAGTATGAACAATTATTACCGCTAGAATTCTTTTTTTTGTTTTTTTATTTATTGTATGTCCGTTCTTTCTAAAAGTATTTTTTTTTAAAAATTCAAAAGTTTTTTTTAAATCAATTAGATAATTATTATCAACATCCATAAATATTGGATTGCAACTATTGTATTTAATTGAATTAACACTCGCTACAAAAGTTATTGATGGAACTAAAATTTCATCACTTGTTTGGGGGTTTAATGATCTTATGGCAAGTTGGAGTGAAGAACTACCGTTAATTAATGCGCAACAATATTTTGCTTTGGTAATTTTTTTTATTTCAAGCTCAAATTTATTCAAATATTTACCTGAAGTTGTTATCCAGCCAGATTTAATGCAATCGATAATAAATTTTTTTTCTTTTCCAAAAAAATAAGGTTCTGCCAGTGGAATAGATCTTAAACTTTTCATTTTTTTTTAATTGGAATACCATAATAAGTGGAATTCTTTTTACAATTTTTATTAACATAAGATTGAGCTCCAATAATCGTATTAGAGTTTATAATTGTATTTTGTTTAATACTTGTCCCCATGCCAATAAAAACCTCATCATTAACTGTAACATTCCCTGCAGATACAACGCCTGGTGAACAATTAACATAATTCTTAATTAGGTTGTCATGATCTAGAGAACAATTAGTATTAATTATAGAATGTCGACCAATTTTTGACCCAATATTTATTGTGGTTCCAGAAATTATCATAGTTCCATCACCAATAATTACAGTTTTATCAATATTAGATTTTGTTGAAATAACTTTTGCCCACTTTATTTTTTTGTATTTTTTTTCCAAACTTAAAACTATTTTTTTTCTCAAATTATTTTTTCCTATAGCAACAACAAAATAATTATTTGAGATAAATTTTTTTATATTGGATATTTTACCAATATCTTTATATTCTAAGTTTTTATCTAATTTGAATATTTTATCGTTTAAAGAAATTTTGTTAATAAATCCTTTAAAAGAAAATTCTTTTATTCTAACAACCTCAGAAAAGATAACTTTAGCATGATCACCTTTACCAATAATATATAAATTATTTTTAGTCATTCAGATTAATAAACTTTTTTTAATCTCCAATAATTTGTATCTTTTATAATGCAGTGCATCTGCTAATGCTATTCCACTAATTTCGCAAGTATCAATCAAATTTTTTGCATGATCAATTTTTCCAAAACCACCACTAGAAATAACCGGTAAATTAGTTGCTGATGTTACTGCTTTATTGAGTTCGATATCAAAACCTTTTCTAGTCCCCTCTTGATCTATTGAAGTTAATAGAATCTCGCCGGCACCTAATTTTTCAACTTGCTTCACCCATTTTACCACATCTTTACCCGTGGGATCTCTTCCATTACTAGTGTAAACCTCCCAACTATTATTTTTTTTTTTTTGCTTCAATTGAAATAATTATACTCTGACTACCAATCAAATTTGCAAGCAATGTTATAAATTGAGGATCGTTAACTGCTGCTGTATTTATTACAACTTTATCAGCTCCTGAATTAAGCATCATTTTTACATCTTCAAAACTTCTTATTCCACCTCCAACAGCTATTGGAACAAAAATATCCTTAGTAGATTTATAAATCATTTCAGAAAGGTTGTTTCTCCCATACAACGTGGCGACACAATCCATAAATAAAATTTCATCAGCTCCGTCCTCATAATAATTTTTTGCATACTCATTTGGATTTCCAATAATTTTTAGACCTTCCAAGTTAATAGATTTTATCAAATTTGCATTTTTAATATCCATTCTTGCTATTATTCTTGGTTTTAACATCACTTCCAAACTGCCTTTTTTAAAATCCATTTTCCATTAATTTTATCCCACAAGTGTGGTGATCTAAATTTATCAATTATTTCAAAAAATTTTTTTTCATCTAAATTTGTATGATTTAAGAAATCTTTAAAATATTTTTGAGGGAACTCACCATCATATTTTTTGACAAGAGAAGTTGCTTCTTCTCTTGAAATAATTTTATTTCTTACCTCAATTCCTGCGTCTTCTGTTGCTCTGCCCCTGCCAGTTTTAATAAACCATGTATAATAGTGAAATCCATCAAATTTGTCATCTAAACTAGAATATTTTGTATAAGTTCCTTCACTTCTTCCATCGGGATTTACCTGGAAATTTGAATTTTCTTTAGCAAAATAAAAATTATCTTGTGGATTGTAATTTATAAATTTTGTGATTGGTAAAACTTCTAGTTCATTTTCTAAAACCAATTCCTTTGAGAGAGGCAAAAATGGTAGAAGGTCATTTTTTGAAATTTTATATTTTTTAATTAAATCTTCGGTCTGAATTCCACCTAAAAAAATATCATCATTTTTCTCTCTATAAAGAAAATCATAAAGTTTTAAATTTTTATTAATCTTTTTTTTTCCTGGTTTACCTGTTGCTCTCTCTTCAACACCATCTCCATAAATAACAAGTTTAATTTTATTTTGTATTGCAACTTTCAGAGGGAAAGAATTCTGTCCTAAAACAAAAGGTTGAAATGGATGAAGAAGATTTTCAAAAGCTATTCGTGATAATAGCCCATGAATTTTTTTATTTGGGGTAAATAAAATGTTATCAAACCCTGAATTTATCCAAGATCTATAGTTCTTCCACCCTATGTCTGTATACTCTCCAGGTGACCAAGTACAAGTTAATGGATTCATATTGTACTTTTTCTTTAATAGAAACGACGTAAATATACTATCTTTGCCCCCACTACCTGGGACCAAAACATCATAACTTCCGTCTGTTGAGCGATACTGATCTAATATATCTCTTAATTCTTTCTCTCTTGTATTCCAATCAATTTTACTTTTACTTTCATAGTAAGAGCATGCCCCACAAATACCTTGTTCGTTGAAATAAATAGTTTTTTTGTTCTCAGAAGCGGTAATTTTATGCTGCGTAGAACTCAAAAATCTTTGATTTGACTCTACACATTTTTTACAAAATTTTACCTCCGATGGTAAACCAAATAGCGATTTATCATTTAAGCCCATATAGCTCTCCTTTTTATTTCGTATGGAGTCGGCCAATCCCTATCTCCATCACCTTTAGTAAACCAAACTTTACTTTGGCTTTTTTTATTTATTAAATTAGATAAGTAACCCCCTATATGAAAGGAGTAAGACCAGTCTCTATTTTCAATTGGAGATAATAAGTTAGGAACTATTTCTTTTAACTTTTCCTTGATTAAAACAAAGCCAGATAGTTTTAAAGATTTATCTTCTTTTGTACCAAAAACAATAAAGTCAATAAAAAGTGAGTTTTTTTTCATACATTCTACAATAGTGCCTTGCCATATTTTTTTACTTAAAGCAGAGCTTGAGGACATAAAATCAACTATTCTCGCACAAATTCCAAATTTTGTTTTTTGAAATTTTATAACACTAATTCCTAATAATTGATTTTTTTTCTTATTTCTAAAAGTAAGAAAATAATATTTTTGATATGGGGCTTTTTCATATCTCCATTTAAAATATCTATAATTTTTTATAATGGACAAAGATAAATTAGATGAAAATTTACTCCATAATATATTGAGATCTTTTGGTACTTTATTTTCAAGTTTTTGGTTTAAATTATAATTTTGACTAATTTTTTGTTTAACAAATATTTTTTTCATAAAAATTTTTCTTTTGTTAGTTTGAATCATTTTTATACATTTTAAATTATTTGAAAAAATAAATCTTCGTAGTTTCAAATCATCTAAACTTTTTCCTAAAGTTTCATTAATTGGTAGTGAATTCTTGTTTCCACATGCCATAATCACTATTGGAAATATCTTATTTAAATGAAACATTGATAAACCAAATATTCCCTTTGTCTTGGTGTCTGAAAGTGATATGCCTGTTGATGACCAGCATAAATTAATTTTTTTTTTTAAATATTGTGCTTTTAAAACAATAAACATGTTAAGCATATAAATTTTATTTTTGGTTTTTTTAATATAAATAGTCCATTTTTTTTTTTAAACCAAAATTTATTAAATTTTTGATCTATAATAAACGAGCTTACAAGATTTTTTTTTGTAAAATTCTGAAAAATTTTCCAGTCATTATCCTTCATTAAATTAAACAAATTATCTTTCATAAATTTTAAATCTTTTATTTTTTGAGTCAAAAATTGATACATAAGTTGATCCATAATTATCATTTGTGGCCCATCCTATGGACTGTAAGTTATCGAGCTCTAAAGTATTTTCATCAAAAGTATATGACCATTCATAGAATGGTTTTTGTATATCAAAGTTATCATGAAAATATTTATTATCTTTAGTTTTAATTGATAAGAATGGTTGTGGTCCATAAATTTTTTTATTTGATCTAATGTAAAGAATATTTTTTTCTAATTTTTGTTTAAATTTAATATTTATTTTTTTTAGCTTTAAAGATTTTCTCAATGCATCTCTCGCTTCGCAAAATTTAAATTTAACATCAGGATATTTTTTTGAAATTTCTTTTATCTTTAAATAAATATCTTTTATATCTTCTTCCATCTCTCTATAATCATGATTTGCAAAAGCTAAAATAGCTGCTTTATTTTTTTTTACTTCCTTAAAAGCTAAATCTATATCATCCATTGTTAACAATCTTGTTCTTGTGCCAATATTTAAACATCTGGCTGTCCATCTTCTGCAGTTTCCTATTTTTTGATAATCATCATGGTCTGGGTGATAGCACTGCCAAGTAAGAGGGGCTCTTCTCCAATCACCAAATCTTCCAGAAGAAAGATCTTTTTGTCCATTGTCTTTTTTTTTGTCCTTTGATTAGAAATATCAAAAGGTATAAATTGTTCCAAAAACCAATGACTATCCGGCCTTATCGAATGGAAACCTGGTCGAAATACACTTGGAAACCATTTTAAATCTATAATTTTACGACTTAAAATATCAAAAATTTTAGGAGTATGATTAAAAAAATGAGTTGATGAATGATCTGCTCTTTTGGAAAATGGTATTGGATGATGATGAAAATGAAATCCATCAGAAATTCTATTGTCTTTTGAAAATTTATAAAATTTTTTATATCTATTCCATATTTCATGATAGCCTAAACTTCTTTTATTTGGATTTTTTTTAAAACCAACATGATCTGTAATAAACCAGTTATATACCCAACCTTTTCCAAAACTATCTTTAAACTTATTTCTAAAATTTTTAGAAAGAATTTTTTTTTGCATTCGATCTATTTTTTTCCAAGAATTGTTATAATTCATTAATTGTCTGCTAAAAACTTTTGCGATAATGCCGGTATTTTTTCCAAAATCTATTTTTTGATTTTGAATTTTAATCAAATTTTTTTTAGTAGGTCGTAAAGATATACCAAAAATAGATTTTAGACGGTGAAAAGTTTTCTTCAAACTTTCATTTAATGGTCCTTCTGTATCAATACAGTGAACGATATATAAAATTTTCTTTTTTCTCATTAAAGCAACCTTTTAATTATATTTGCTAATCCTTTCACTGATGAAATTTTTTTTGAATAAAATATCCGATTAGGTATATTGATCTTAAACTTAGTTTCTACTTCTAATATGAATTTAACAAATCCTACAGAGTCAATATGTCCATTTTTTATAAAATCATAATCATTACCTTTCTTATTTTTTTTAATTATCGGTCCTCTTTTTTTTAAAATTTCAATTATTTTTTTTTCTATTTTTTCAATTTTCATGAGAATGCTGCTCTAATTTTTTTTGATAAATCAATGTTCTTAAATTTTTCTTTAAGTTTGAATTTACTTATTTTTCCATATCCACCAAGAGGAAATTTATCTAAAATTATAAATTTGTGAGGTTGTTGATAATCTGACAAATTTTTTACACAAAATTTTTTCATTTTAAATAAATTAAAATTTTTTTTTTTTCTTAGCATTATAAATGCGAGAATACCTTCCCCTAATCTTTTATCTTTTAAGCCAATTACTGCACTTTTTTTAACCTCTGAATAGGCATCTAATACTCTTTCAATATCATCTGGAAATACATTTACTCCTCCTACGATAATTATCTCTTTTTCTCTTCCAGTCAAATGAAGCATCCCATCATCATCTAAAAAACCTATATCTCCTGTTTTGAAATAATTGTTAAATGTATTTTTATTTTTTAAATTTGATTTAAGATAATAAGAAAATGCTAATTTAGATTTACAGGCTATAGAACCCTTTTTATTTTTTTCTTTAATCTCTTTATTTCTTTTATCCAAAATTTTAACATCTACATTTTTAATCGGGGTTCCTAATGTATTTTTTTTTGATGGATTTTTTGAAAGATTCAAATTAGTGACAGTTCCAAGTTCAGTTGCTCCATAAGTATCATAGAAATCTCTGCATACCTTTTTTTTTAAAATCATATTTTTTGTTTGAACATCTAAGTCAGCACAGCAAGACACTAATTTTTTTAAGGTTTTTAATCTTTGATCTCTATTTTTTAAAAACTTTGAAATATTTTTAATCTGAGATGCAACTAAAATAGAAAATGTGATTTTGTGCTCCTTTACTAAATCAATCCAAGAATTAACACTAAAATTTTCCATAATCACTGTTGTGCAACCTAAAATGATGGGCAAATGTATAAATCTTTGTGAAATAGACTGTTTTATTGGAGTTCCTAAAATTAGTTTATCTGATTTTTTAATTTTGTAAGTCTCTGCAGCTGAAAATCCCCTTAATAACTTAGTTTTTTGTGAGAAAACAATGGCTTTTGGATTACTTGTTGATCCAGATGTCAAGATTATTAAAAAAGGATTAGTACCACTTTTGTTTTTAATTTTTATTTTCTCTAAAGATTTATTTTTAATGTTAATTAAATCATCTAAAAATTTTACATTCTTTATTTTATTTCCAATAGTTATTATACTATTTCTTTTGATTTTTACTTTTAATAAACTTTTTTTAAGGTCCTCGTAAATAAAATGCCACAAAAAAACATGTTTAATATCAGTGAATTTAATTTGTTTTATTATATCTTTTTTTGACATAGATATACTTATGGGAACTACAACAGCATCTATAATGGCACATGCTAGTTCGATAATAATATAATCAATGGAATTATTCGATAGTATTGCTACTTTATGATTTGATTTAACACCATTATTTTTTAAATTGATCGCTAAATTTTCTACTTTTAACTTAAGTTCTGAAAATGTAATTTTCTTAGTATTGCTTATAAAGGCAACTTTATTTGGAAATTTTTTTGCAACTAAATTTAAATAATTATAAATTTTCATTATACTCTAGAGATTTGTATAATTCATTATAAATTTTTTTTGTGTAAGGCATGCTAATTTTACTTAGGCTGGATATTTCTTGAAAAGATTTCCATAAATATTTTAATTCAATTTTTTTCCCTTTCTTATAATCATTAAGCATACTCATGGTATGAACAGAACTTGATAATGTTTGACTAATTCTTTCTTTATAATTTTGAGGATGTGTAATCTTTAGTGGTTTCATAATTTCCTCCCCCTCTAACATTATTTTTTCAACCATTTTGATTGCTTTAGCATTCTTTTTGAGAGATTCATTATTTTGCTGGTAATATAGGGCAACCATATTGAATGCTAATGCATTAAGTGATTTTATAAAAACTTCTGAATATATATTATTTATTTTTGGAGACTTACAAGAATATTTGAGAGCATTTCTTAATTTATTTGCTTTTTTGCTCATTTTTTTATTTAGTGGTTTAAGAGGATATCCTCTTTGAATATGTTTGACTATTACTTGGTTGGGATTTTTTTTTACTGAAGATACCCACATAGTCATTCCTATTATATTTTCCATTCTAAAATAATTTTTTTTTATTTTTTTTTCATTATTTTTGTAAAAAAAATTTGTCCACCAATATGGTACATTTGTGCAAGGTGGAATAATTGCAGTATTTTTATTTGTTAATGTTAAAATACTCTTAATTAATTTGGAATCATAATCTTTTAGTTTTACTGTAATAAATACAAAATCAAGATTAAGTCCTTTTATATCCTTTAATGATTTATAAATCTTAAACTTGTTGTCTATTTTTAAATGTGCTTTTTTAATAATTTTTTTATTTTTATTAATTTGAATTCTCAATCCTTCTTTTTTAATTTTTTGATAAGAATCTTTTTTTGCTATTATCAAAACATCAAAGCCATTTTCATATAAACAATATGCTAAGTGTCCACCTATTGCTCCGCAACCTATTATTAATGCTTTCATATTTCTAGATTTTTGAGCCATTTTTTTTCTTTATAGGATTTAGTACAAAGTGCAAAAAACTTAATACCTTTAAAGGCATGATTATAATCAAAAACATATTTATTTTTTTTCTTGATAAAATCTTTTGCAATATCTTCATACATATTTGAAAAAGCCTCAATAAAGCCAGATGGATGACCCATTCTGTATCTATTATATCTGCTTTGATTAAATAATTTAGATTGAACAGATCTATCTATTTTTTTTTTAATACCATCTGGATAATTTATAAAAATTGACTCATATTCTTCATGATTCCATATAATGCTGCATTTTTCGAAAAATAATTCAATCCTCAAATCATTTCTGCACCCAAGACTTGATTTTGAAATCCAAAGTAAACCTTTAGTTTTCATTTTATAGTTTAATAAGATCTTTGAGTCCGTAACTAAGTTTTTGATTTTTTGCACATCACACAAAACAGAATCAGGGGTCTTATTAATTAAAAAATTTGACAAATTAAATAAGTGTATTCCCAAATCTAAAAATAGATTAGGTATTTTATGATCATGTTTTCTCAATATTTTAACTTTTTGATCTTTTCTTTGGACTCTTAAAAAGGACTCTTGAGCCATTTGTAATTTGAAATTCAAAAGTTTTCCAAATTTATTACTTTGAATTAGCTGCTGGATTTCTCTAATAGCAGGATATCCAATATAATTATGAACCACATAAATTTTCTTATTATAACCTTTTAAATATTTCTTTAATTTTTTAACCTCATCAAAATTAGATAAGATAGGTTTTTCAACTATAATATTTACATTATTTAATATTAATTTTTTTAAAATTTCATAATGATTTGGTGTTGGTGCTAGAACAACGAATAAATCAACTTTTTTTCCTTCATTTGCCAAAAGATTATCAAGATTATTATAAATTCTATTAATATTTATGTTGTACTGTTTTTGGGTTTCAATATTTGTTTTTTTGTCTCTACTAAAAAAACCAGACTCAATTGAAAAATTTTTATCGAGTTGACTTGCCATAAAATGTATTTTTCCAATAGATGAATTTATACCTCCGCCTATGAATGAGAGTCTCAAAGGATTTTTAAGTTCTTTTAACATTTAAATCATTTTACCTTTCTTTTTTCATATGTTCTTTTATCTTGAGCTTGGTGTCTTAAAACCATTCTCGCACTATAAAAGTGTTTAGATAAATTTATAATACTTGTAAAAATAAAACTTGAAAAAAATAATGTCGATAAGATTAAAAACATTTTCAAATTTTGGTTAAAAAATAACAAAAATATTAAAAAAAGGTTATTTAAATCATTCATTATGAAGCCTATTCTTGCAAAATATTTTTTTCTTAAATAAGGAGTAAATTTTGTCTTATTTTCTTCATTGAGCCATCTTACTAAACTAGAATATTTATCATGTATACAAGTACTATATATAGAAAAAATAGACGAAACTATTGCAAGGAAAAATAATTCTTCGGAGTTATAATATTTAAAACAATAAAAACCTATTGATAAAATTAAAAAGGACTCATAAAATATATCCAAAATGGAGTCTAAAAATCTTCCATAAAAAGAAGCTTGATTTGTTAATCTAGCAACATTTCCATCACAAAAATCCAAAACTCTAAAAACAAAATAAAGAGTAATTCCTAATATAAAAAATTTTGCTTGACCTAAAAAAATTAAAGCAATCGAAGTTATTGCAATTAGAAAATTTAAAAAAGTAATTGTATTTGGCCGTATATTAAAAATTAAAAAGAAGGGAGTAATTACATATGAGACCAATGAGAAAAGATAAATTAAAATAGACTCACTTCTAATAGAATATAATTTATGATTTCTCTTGAAGGTTTTTTTTATTAAAAATATATAATTTTTCATTTTTTTTAACTGAAAGTTTTAAAAATAACTTTCTCTAAGTTTTTTTGTATTAATATCTTTTTTATATTCTTAATGGTATTTTTTTTATGATATGGACTTTTTATTTTTTTGATATGGAGTCTAAAATTTTTACTAATTATTTTTAAAATACTTTTTTTGATATCT
>MDTB01199631.1_pt1 | contig 26649 bp, 19 predicted proteins | sample 811161 | NCBI WGS metagenome assembly MDTB01 (sample SAMN05326650, study PRJNA326480) | marine metagenome | isolation source: seawater | place: Mediterranean Sea | collected 2009 | reverse complement strand
ATTCAAGCATCTACTCCATCAGAGGATATTCAAGCATCTACTCCATCAGAGGATATTCAAGCATCTACTCCATCAGAGGATGTTCAAGCAGAAACTTTGGATGAAGAGTTGAAATCAGAAGGAAAAGATAAAGATTTAGAGAGTAAAAAAAATGACCCTGAGAAAACAGAAAATAAAGAACAATAGGTTTAAATTATTTTTTCTTTAATTTTAATAAAAGGGGTAAGGCTTAGGTTTTGTCCTTTTTTTTTAAAAATATAAAAATGAAATACATAAAAAAAAGATCAGCATTATTATTATTACAAGATGGAACTATATTTCATGGTAAGGCAAATGGAATTGAGGGTATTGCAACTGGTGAACTTTGTTTTAATACTGGAATGACTGGATATCAGGAGGTTTTTACTGACCCTTCGTATTATGGACAATTAATGATTACAACTAATGCTCATATAGGTAATTATGGAGTAAAGGAAAGTGAAGTTGAATCTGATAATATGAAGATTGCTGGTTTAATTTGTAAGAATTTTAATAACGGATTTTCTCGTGTAGGAGGAGATAGTGATTTAAATACGTATTTTATAGAACAGAATAAGGTTGTTATTTCTGATGTTGATACTAGGGCTGTAGTACGACATATTCGTGATAAAGGAGCTATGAATGCAATTATTTCAACTAAAGATGCGGATGTAGCTAAACTCTCTGCAATATTAAAAAAGGTTCCTTTAATGGAAGGTTTAGAGTTATCTTCTGCAGTATCTACTTCTAAATCTTATTTTTTAGGTGATAAAGATTCTGCTATTAAGGTAGCTGTTTTAGATTTAGGAGTAAAAAGAAATATTTTACAATGTATGGTAAATAGAGGTTGTTACCTAAAGATATTTCCCATGAAAAGTAGTTATGAAGAAATGAAAAAATGGAATCCTGATGGTTTTTTTCTATCTAATGGTCCAGGAGATCCAGCTGCTATGCCCCAAGTTATTGAACAGGTTAAAAAAATTGCTAGAGATGGGAGAGCAGTATTTGGCATCTGTTTAGGACATCAAGTTTTGGCACTTTCTGAAGGTATATCAACCTATAAGATGCACAATGGGCATAGAGGTATTAACCATCCTGTAAAGAATTTATCTACAGGAAAAGCTGAAGTTACTTCTCAAAATCATGGTTTTGGAATTTCAGAAAAGGATATTAATGATAATCCTAATATTGAAGTAACACATATAAATTTGAATGATAATACTATTGAGGGTATTAAATTAAAAGATAAGAATTGTTTCTCTGTGCAGTATCATCCAGAATCATCACCAGGTCCACATGATTCAAGGTATTTATTTGATGAATTTATAAATAATATAAAAAATAATTAATGGGAATAATTGCAAATATTCATGCGAGGCAGATTATTGATTCTAGAGGTAACCCTACTGTCGAGGCTGAAGTGATGACTGATGATGGAACTGTAGGAAGGGCAGCTGTCCCATCTGGTGCGTCTACAGGAAAACATGAAGCTGTTGAGCTTAGAGATGGAGAAAAGGATTTGTATTTAGGAAGAAGCGTTTATAAGGCAGTAAATCATATTAAGAAAATAATAAGTAAAGAGTTAAATGGTGTCAATATAGCAGATCAGTCATTTATTGATAACAAGATGATTGTTTTAGATGGAACTTCAAATAAGTCAAATTTAGGAGCTAATGCTATACTTGCTGTGTCTCTAGCTTGTGCAAAAGCTGCAGCTAAAGTAAATGGAAAAAAATTATATGATTATATTGGTGGTGCAAATTCTATTGAAATGCCTATTCCTATGATGAATATTTTAAACGGAGGATCTCACGCTGATAATAGTATCGATTTTCAAGAATTTATGGTGATGCCAATTGGTGCTAATTCTTTTTCTCAAGCTTTACAAATGGGGACAGAAGTATTTCATCATTTAAAAGCTGAATTGAAATATAAAGGATATTCTACGAATGTAGGAGATGAAGGAGGTTTTGCGCCAAATATACGTTCTAATGAGGAGGCAATAGAGATAGTATTAAAAGCAATTAATTCTGCTGGTTATAATGCAGGTGAAGATATATATATAGCTATAGATGCAGCTGCTTCTGAATTTTATGATTCAGATAACGAGGTATATCATTTTCATCAGTCTACAGGAGAAAAACTAACGCGATCTGAAATGGTTGAGTATTGGATTAATTGGACAAAAAAGTATCCAATTTTATCTATTGAGGATGGTTTAGATGAAGATGATTGGGATTCATGGCAGAAATTAACAAATAAGATTGGTAATAATGTACAGCTTGTTGGTGATGATTTATTTGTAACTAATATTGATCGTTTATCAAGAGGTATTGATGGTCAAATTGCAAATTCTATTTTGATTAAACCAAATCAAATTGGTACACTTACTGAGACAATAAGTGCAGTGAAAATGGCACAAGAAAATTCATACACATCGGTGATGAGTCATAGGTCTGGAGAAACTGAAGATTGTACTATTGCTGATTTAGCAGTTGCCCTTAATTGTGGCCAAATTAAAACGGGATCATCTTCACGTTCTGATAGAATGGCCAAGTATAATCAGCTTTTAAGGATTGAAGAATATCTTGGTCCAAAAGCAATATACACAGGTAAAAATTTTAAGTTTGTCAATAAATAGGTATATTAGCAATTAAATTAAGATAGTTAAACATGAGTGAAAAAGCAGAGTTACATTATAATGACAAGATATATGAACTGCCAATTATTAAAGGTTCGGAGAAAGAGATTGCAATAGATATTACTAAGCTTAGAGGTCAGTCTGGATTAATTACTTTAGATCGTGGTTTTAAAAATACAGGATCATGTGAAAGTTCAATTACTTTTTTAAATGGAGAAGAGGGAATATTAAGATATAGGGGATATTCAATTGAAGATTTAGCAGAAAAGTCAAATTTTTTAGAGGTTGCTTTTTTATTAATTTATAATGAATTACCTACACAAGAAGAGTTAAATAAGTTTACTAAAGATATTTCTGAACATTCATTAGTTCACGAAGATGTTAAATCAATTTTAGATGGTTTCCCTTCTAAATCTCATCCGATGGGGGTGCTTTCATCATTAGTTTCATCTTTAACTGCATTTTATCCTAAATCATTAGATCCTAATCGTTCTGCTGAACAAATTAACGGTACTATAATAAGAGCTCTTGCAAAATTACCAACTTTAGCAGCATGGAGTTTTAAAAACAGAAAACGACATCCTATTGTGTATCCCTTAAATAGATTAGATTATACAGAGAATTTTTTACATATGATGTTTTCAGTACCAACAACAGAAGTTTCTGTTAATCCTGTTATTGCAAAGGCACTTGATAAATTACTTATTTTACATGCTGATCATGAACAAAATTGTTCCACTTCAACAGTGAGAATAGTTGGTTCTTCACATGCAAGTTTATATGCCTCAGTATCTGCTGGTATTGCAGCATTATGGGGACCTCTTCATGGTGGTGCTAATCAGGCAGTTATTGAAATGCTTGAGGATATAAAAGAAGATGGCGGTAATATTGAAAAGTATGTTGCTAAAGCTAAGGATAAAAATGATTCATTTCGTTTAATGGGTTTTGGTCATAGAGTTTATAAAAGTTTTGATCCAAGAGCTACTATTATTAAGAAAGCAGCTGATGATGTTTTAAAGGAACTTAAAATTAATGACCCTGTTTTAGATATTGCTAAGAGATTAGAAAATGTTGCATTAGAAGATGATTATTTTAAACAAAGAAATTTATATCCAAATGTTGATTTTTATTCTGGAATAATTTATAGGGCACTTGGAATACCAACTGATATGTTTACTGTAATGTTTGCTTTAGGTAGATTGCCTGGATGGATTGCTCAATGGAAAGAGATGAGAGAAAATCATGAGCCTATTGGAAGACCTAGACAGGTATATACTGGCGCAATTTCAAGAGAATATATTTCAATAGAAAATAGGTAAGGTAATTATTTCGTTATTTTGAATTTTTTCCATTTTTTTTTCTTTTTATTTTTATTCTGAATTTTATATTCAGGTGCTTTTTCAAAGTTTTTTGGTAAATCAATTTTTTGAACTTTTTTTCCAATTAGTTTTTCAATGTTCATAAATTTTTTGATTTGTTTGGGATTAATAAAAGTAATGGCTTCACCACTTTTATTAGCTCTTGCTGTCCTTCCAATTCTGTGGATATAATCTTCTGCATCATGAGGGACTTCATAATTTATTACAAGCTCTATGCCTTTTATATCTATTCCTCTGGAAAGAATATCAGTGGCTACAAGGATTCTGATATTTTTGTTTTTGAAATCTCTTATAGTTTTATCTCTTTGTTCTTGGTTTAAGCCTGAATGCATTTGGGAGGCTTTCATTCCTGATTTATTGAGAGTTCTAGTTATTGCTTTCACACTTTTTATACTAGAAGCGAATATAAGAACATGGCTTAATGTTTTTTTCTTACTTTTTAATATTTCTTTTATTAATTGGACTTTTTGATTATCATAAGTCATATAAGCTGATTGAATAATACCTTCAGCTGGTTTTGATATAGCTATACTTATACTTATAGGATTTTTTAGAATTTTTTTTGCTAACTCTCTAATTTTATTAGGCATAGTAGCAGAAAATAGTAGAGTTTGTCTATTTTTGGGTAATTTACTTACAATTTTCATTATATCATCATAGAACCCCATATCTAACATTCTGTCAGCTTCATCCAGTATTAGATGTTGAATGCTAGAAGTATCAAAATATTTAAAGTCTAAGTGAGCTAATAATCTTCCAGGTGTACAAATAATAATATCAGCCCCTTTTTTTAGTGCTTGTTTTTGATTTTCATATTCTACTCCATCTCCTCCTCCGTAAATTGGGTATGAAGAAGAGTTAGTAAAATAAGAGAAACCTTCAATTTGCCTATCTATTTGTTTTGCTAACTCTCTAGTTGGAGCTATTATTATAGTGTTAACTTTATAAGTTTGCTGATTTTTTGAAATTTTATCTAAAATAGGTAGAACAAAAGCAGCTGTTTTACCTGTTCCGGTTTGGGCGCATGCAATTAAATCTTTTGCACTTTGTATTGTAGGGATCGCCTTTTCTTGTATAGAAGTAGCCTCTTTAAAACCCATCATATCAAGGCCCTCTTGAAGTTCATTTCCAAACTTAAATTTAGTAAATTTCATTAGGTAAAGATATTAAAAACAAAATCTATTTTCTTTAATTAATTTATCTGCAATATTTATTCTTAATTTTTTTGGATTTATTGTGTATCCTTTAGTAAATCGTTTTAATCCTGTAAGCAATATTTTTTGTTCATCTCCTGTAGTAAAAGATAAAATCACCTCTTCTGCATATTTTTGGCAATTTTTAATTGCCGAGTATAAGAATAATTTACTCATATAAATTTGGTATTTGGTATCTTGCTCACTATTTAAAGTTGCTAATTTTTCAGTTCGTAATATTGCAGATTCGGTAGCATAAATATCTATAATCATACTTGCTAAATTTATCAAAATTTCTTGTTCTTTTTCTATTTCCATTGCATAATGTTGAGCAGCTTTTCCTGCTGTCATTAATATTACTTTTTTTAATTTTTTTAGATGTTCTTTTTCCAATGAGAAAAGTTTTTTTTCATCTATTGATTCAAATGATGGAATACTCATCAACTCAGATGTTATTTTTAAGGCAGGAGTAATAATATCTAATTCCCCTTTCATTACTTTTTTTAGAATCATCCCTACAATTAACATTCTGTTTATTTCATTTGTTCCCTCATAAATTCTAGCAATTCTAGCGTCTCTATATGCAGCCTCCATAGGAGTATCTGCTGAATAACCCATTCCACCAAATATTTGTATTCCTTCATCAGAACAAAATTGTATAATTTCGGAACCTAATACTTTTACAATAGAACATTCAATTGCATATTCTTCTACTCCTTTTAAATGTGCTTGCTGGTGGTTTTTTCCTTCGCTTTCTAATCGTTTAATATTTTTTTCTATTTCATTTCCAGCTCTGTAAGTTGCAGATTCAATAGCGTATGTTTTAACTGCCATTTCAGCTAGTTTATGTTTAATAGCTCCAAAATTTGATATCTGCACTCCAAACTGTTTGCGCTCATTTGAGTAGTTTATTGAATTAGTGGTGACTCTTCTACAAGCATCTAGTACTGCTGCTGATAGTTTAATTCTTCCAACATTAAGTGCATTCATAGCAATTTTAAAACCGTTGCCTCTGCCACCTAACATATTTTCTTTAGGGACTTTTACTTCATTAAAAAATACTTGGCGTGTAGAAGAGGAGTTAAGACCTAGTTTATGTTCTTCTTCTCCTAATATGATACCATCCATTCCTTTTTGTAAAATGAATCCAGTAATATTTTTATCATTTTCTATTCTAGCAAATACTATAAATATATCTGCAAAGCCTGCATTTGATATCCACATTTTTTGGCCTGTAATAATATAATACTTGCCGTCTTTAGTTAAAACTGCTTTTGTTTTTCCAGAGTTGGCATCTGATCCTGCTTCAGGTTCTGTTAAACAATAACATCCCATCCATTCTCCAGTTGCTAATTTTGGTAAATATATTTTTTTTTGATTATTATCTCCATAAAGTAGAATGGGTAATGTGCCAATTCCTGTGTGAGCACCAAATGCGGTAGAAAAAGATCCGTTTGCACCGGATATTTTATCACAAATGAGAACAGAGGTATTGAATGACATTCCCATTCCGCCATAATCTTCTGGAATTCCAATTCCAAGAAGTCCTAATTCACCTGCTTTTTTCATACAATATTCGGTAAGTTTATAGTCTTTATTTTCGAATCTTTTTCTATGAGGGTCTAGTTCTTTTGCAACAAATTCATTAGTAGCAGAAGCCATCATTTTTTGTTCTTCTGTAAATTCTTCTGGAATAAAAATATTTTTACTTTCTTGTTCTTTTATTAAGAATTCTCCTCCTTTTGTCATAGTCTATTTATAATATTTCAAAAATTCCTGCAGCACCTTGTCCAGCACCTACACACATAGTAACCATTCCATATTTTTGTTTTCTTCTTTTCATCTCGTTTATTAATTGAACTGTTAGTTTTGCTCCAGTACAACCTAGTGGATGTCCTAGTGCAATTGCTCCTCCATTTACATTTATAATATCTGTATTTAATCCTAATTCTTGGATAACTGCTAATGATTGTGAGGCAAAGGCTTCATTTAACTCAATTTGTTCAATATCTTCAAGTTTTAATTTAGCTTTTCTTAATGCAATTGGCACTGCTGCAACAGGACCTATTCCCATATGTTTTGGTTCTACACCTGCAACTGAATAACTTAATAGCCTTGCAAGTGGCTGTATATTTAATTCTTTTACCATTTTTTCAGACATAATTACAACAAATGCTGTTCCATCAGAAGTCTGAGATGAATTGCCAGCAGTAACGGTTCCTTCTTTTGTAAATACACTTCTTAATTTTTTTAAGGCATCTCTTGAAATTTCTTTTCTTGGCCCTTCGTCTTTATCAATAATAGATTCCTTCTCTTGTTTTTTTTCATTTTCATCTAAGTAAGTTTCTTTTACTGTGACAGGAGCAATCCCACTTTTAAAATACTCTTTTTCAATTGCAATTAATGCTTTTTTATGTGAGTTAAAAGCAAAATCATCTTGTTTTTCCCTGCTAATATTCCATTTTTTTGCAACTGCTTCAGCAGTAAGTCCCATATTCCAGTACCAATCAGGGTTATTTTTTGCTATATTATAATTTGGAACAATTCTCCAGCCTCCAAATGGAATTGGTGACATGCATTCTACTCCTCCAGCAATAATACATTCTGCCATTCCACTTTGTATCTTTGCATTAGCAATAGCTATAGTTTCTAACCCTGAGGAACAATATCTATTTACTGTCATTCCAGGTACTTTTACAGTATCTAATCCTATTAATGATATCATACGTCCAATATTTAATCCTTGTTCTGCCTCAGGAGTTGCATTGCCACAAATAACATCATCAATTTTATCTTTTTTCAATTCAGGAATGGATGCCGTTAAATGTTTTATTACATCTGCAGCCAAATCATCAGGACGAGTAAATTTGAAAACTCCTTTTTTTGATTTTCCGACTGCTGATCTGTATCCTGCTACTATGTATGCTGCATTCATAATTCTAATTTCTTAATGGTTTACCTTTTTTTAACATGTGCTCTATCCTTTCCAAAGTTTTTCTTTCTCCACATAATGACAAGAATGCTTCTCTTTCCATATCTAATAAATATTGCTCAGAAACTAGATGAGGTGTTGACAAGTCTCCACCACAAATTACGTAAGCAAGTTTTTCAGACATTAGTTTTTCATGTTCGGTAATGTATCCTGCCTCATGCATGGAATGTGCTCCTACCATAAACATTCCTAAGCCTTCTTTTCCTAAAACTTTTATTTTTTGTGGAAATTTTTGTGTATAGCCTTGGTTTGCTAAGTTTAGTGCTTCTGACTTTGCATCAGTTATAAGATTATTTATTCCAATAGTTATTTTATCTCTATTTTTTAATAGCAAGTCTAATTCTATTGCTTCTTGTGCTGATGTTGCTACTTTTGCCATACCAATATTTAGATATCTTTCTTTTAGGTTTGTTAATTTTATGTCTCCTGAAAAGTATGCTTCAGAAGCTCTTTTTGCCATTTCTTTTGTTCCGCCACCACCTGGAATAACACCTACTCCCATCTCAACCAGACCAATATAAGTTTCTGCTGATGCTTGTACATGGTCTGCATGTAACGAGATTTCACACCCCCCACCTAATGTCATACCATGAGTTGCTACTATAACTGGAATTGAAGAATATCTTATTCTTCCAGTTGTATTCTGGAATGCTCTGACAGCATAATCAATCTCATCATATTCTTGTTCTATTGCCATCATAAATATCATAGATATATTTGCTCCAACTGAAAAATTTGTACCTTGGTTTGCTATAACTAATCCCTTAAAATCTTTTTCAGCAATATCTATTGATTTTTGAATTCCTTCTAATACCTCACTTCCTATAGAATTCATTTTTGTTCTCCATTCTAGGTTAATAATTCCATCTCCAATATCAGTAAGGTTACATCCTGAATTACTCCAAATTGTATTGTTGTTACGAATGTGATCTAAGATTATAAAGTTTTCAATTCCAGCAACTTTTTCCTGAGATTTTGTCTCAATATTATAATAGTTAAAACTTTCATTTTCCGTTGAATAGAATTTTTTATAACCTGATTTTGTCATTTTATAAACCCAATCAGCAGCTTTATATCCTGTTTTTTCCATTTTCGATAATGTTTCTTTTACACCTAAAGTATCCCACATTTGGAAAGGGCCAAGTTTCCATCCAAAACCAGCACATAATGCTCTATCAATTTTGTAAAGGTCATCTGTTATTTCAGGTATTCTGAGAGAAACATAAGAAAATGTACTGTACAATGATTTACGATAAAAATCTCCTACCTTATCTTTTCCTTCTACAAGAATTTTTAATCTTTTGGATAGATTAACTTCTTGCTTTGCAATTTTAATTGTTTCAAATTTTGATTTTTGTTTTGGCATATATTGCATAGTATTGAGATTTAGCACCTCAATTATTTTTTTTCCATTTGTATCTTTTGTTTTTTTGTAGAACCCTTGTTTAGTTTTATCTCCTAACCATTTGTTTTTATTCATTTGCTTAATAAATTCAGGTAATTTAAAGTTATTTCTCATTTCATCATTAGGGCAGTTTTCATAAACTCCATTTGCAACGTGAATAAGGGTGTCTAAACCTACTATATCACAAGTACGGAATGTTGCTGATGTTGGGCGACCAATAATTGGCCCAGTCCAATTGTCTACTTCTTCAATAGTAAGATTTAATTCTTTAACTAAATGGAATAGAGACATAATATTAGCAACACCAATTCTATTTGCAATAAATGCAGGAGTATCTTTACAAAGTACCATGTCTTTTCCAAGGAATTTATTACCATAATTCATTACAAAATTAATTATTTGAGATGATGTTTTAGTGCTTGGAATTATCTCTAAAAGTTTTAAATATCTTGGAGGGTTGAAAAAGTGAGTTCCACAAAAGTGTTTTTGGAAATCTTCAGACCGTCCATCTATCATGATTTCAATAGGTATGCCTGAAGTATTAGAAGTAACTATTGTTCCCTTTTTTCTGTATTTTTCTATCTTTTCAAAAACTTGTTTTTTTATATTTATATTTTCTACTACAACTTCAATGATCCAATCAACTTCTGAAATTTTATGTAAATCATCTTCTAAGTTTCCTGTTTTAATTCTGTTTATAAATTTTTGACTATAGATTGGATTAGGCTTACTTTTCAAAGTATTTTTTAGTGCATCATTTACAATAGAATTTCGTTTTTCTTGATTTTGGTTTTCTTCCTTAGAAATATTAGAAGGAATAATATCTAGTAGTAGAACTTCTACGCCAATATTTGCAAAATGGCATGCAATACGAGATCCCATTATTCCTGATCCAATTATTGCTACTTTATTTATATGTCTATTTTTTTTCATCAAGTATTTGATTTATTTTTTTTAGAATGGTGAAAAATATATCCATTTCTTCTTTTTCAAAATGTGCTTTAATAGTTTCATTAAATTCAATTACAGCTCCTTTTGCTACTTCGCGCCAATCCATTCCAATAGGAGTTAGATGTATTACAGATTTCCTTTTGTCATTTGGATCATCTTTTCTTTCAATAACACCAGCTTCTTCAAGTTTATTAAGAGAACGAGAAAGTGATGTTGCCTCCATCCCCATACTTGGGCCTAACTGCGTTGATGGAGTTCCTTCTATTATGTCAATATTGAGAATTATCATACCAAGAGCCATACTTGCCATATATTCTGTTGCAGTACGATTGTACATTTTGGTTATGTTGTACCATGTTTTTCTTATATTATAGTCAATAGTATCTTCTTGTTCCATAATCAGTATTTATTTTAACTAAAATAACAAAAAAATGTTATGCACGCATAGTAAAATAATAAAATTATGTATTAATAGTAGGATGATTAAAAAATTGTATTTTTATAGATAAAATTTAAAATTATGATTTATTTGTCTCCATTAGAAATGCTGTATAAATGGGAAAAAGAAAAGCCAGAACAGATTTATCTTTCTCAGCCAATTGATGGTTATTGGCATCATTGGACTTGGAAAGAGTTTGGAATAGAAGTGAGAAAAATGGCATGTTATATAAAGTCATTGGATTTACCAAAAGATAGTAAAATTGCTTTATTGTCAAAGAATTGTGCACATTGGATGATCACTGATATGGCAATAATGATGAGTGGTCATATTTCTGTGCCACTTTATCCTAATTTAAATGCAGAAACATTAGAAAATATTTTGACACATAGCGAGAGTAAATTGTTATTTGTTGGTAAGTTAGATAATTTTAGTGATATGAAATCTGGAATTCCTACTGGTATGGATTGTATTGCTTTTCCTTTTTATACGGAAAATTATCAAACATGGGATAATCTTACAAAAGATATCCAGCCAATACAACAAAATATAATTCGAGATCCAAATGAGCTTGCTACTATTATATATACTTCAGGCACAACTGGTAGTCCAAAAGGAGTAATGCATAAATTTTACAATTTTTCTTTTGCAACTACAAATGCTGTACAGACATTAGAATTAAATAATGAAGTATTTTTTTCTTATTTACCACTTTGTCATATAGCTGAGCGATTATTGGTGCAAATGGGTAGTTTGTATAGTGGTAGTAGAATTTATTTTGCAGAAAGTTTAGATACTTTTGCTGCTAATTTATCAGAAGCATCTCCAACTGTATTTTTGGGTGTACCAAGAATTTGGACAAAATTTCAACAAGGTATTCTTACAAAGTTATCTCAGAAGAAACTTAATATTTTACTTGCTATTCCATTAGTTTCATCTGTTATAAGAAAAAAAATCAAAAAAGGACTTGGTTTAAATAATGCTAGAAATGTTTTTACTGGCGCAGCCCCAACTCCTGTTGCTCTTATTAGATGGTTTGCTCGTCTAGGAATTAATATTCAGGAGGCATATGCGATGACTGAAAACACCTGTTATTCACATGTTAGTTATAGTCATAATATTAATGTTGGCTATGTAGGCCAGGCATTGCCAAAATGTGATGTAAAACTGTCATCTAAAAATGAAATTTTAATAAAACATGATGCTTTGATGGATGGTTATTACAAAATGGAAGAAGAAACAAAAGAAACAATTATTAAAGGTTGGCTCCACACTGGTGATGAAGGAGAGATTGATAAAAATGGATTTTTAAAAATTACTGGAAGAGTAAAAGATTTATTTAAAACAAGTAAAGGAAAATACGTAGCTCCATCTCCCATTGAAATGAAGATTTCAGCAAACAAGAATATTGAGCAAGTTTGTGTTGTAGGAACAGAATTGCCTTATCCTATTGCTTTAGTTGTGTTGTCTCAAAGGGGCCAAAATAAATTAAACGAGGATTTAGTTTTTTCATTAAATACGACTATTGAGATAGTAAATTCTAAGTTAAATATTCATGAAAAAATTCATAATCTTATAGTAGTGAGAGATGAGTGGACCGTTAAAAACAAGTTGTTAACACCTACAATGAAAATAAAACGTAATGCTATTGACAAACTATATAGTATTAATTATCAAAGTTGGTATGAAGGAGATAAAATAATTTTAATTTAGGTTTTTATTTTTTTCTTTTTAGCTGCAGGAAATAGTATATTGTTTAATATTAAACGATATCCTGCTGAATTTGGGTGAAGGGATAGATCTGTTTTTGGATCACCTACTTTATGTTGATAATCTTCGGGATCATGTCCTCCATAGAAAGTCCATGTACCATTACCTAGTTTTCCATGAATGTATCTTGCTTCATTAGTTGATTTTGTTTCACCCATAATTAGAACTTCTGATTTTATGAATTCATTTTTAAAAGAAGTCGTTTGTCCCATAAATCCTGGAATTACTTTCATATGATTTTGGCATAACATAGTAGGTATTGGGTCCCATTTAGCAGAGAAATCAAATAATGTAAAAAAATCAACTTTGGGATTTATACGTCTTTTTTGAGTAGCATCTATAGATGAGAATTCATATTGGTTAGGGTTTTTTACTAGTGTAAAGTCTTTAAATGCTAATGTTTTAGAGAAATCTAATTTTTTTTCAATATCGCTATCTATTGGATCCCCATCAAACATTTCTCTACAGATATCTACTCCTTCTGCAGCAAGTGCAATGTCATAGCTATCAGTTGCTGAGCACATTGCAAATAAAAATCCTCCTGAGAAAACAAATTCTTTAATTTTCTTAGCTACTGCAAGTTTTGCTTCTGATACTTTTTTGAATCCTAGTTTTTTAGCTAATTTTTCAGCATCTTTTTTTCCTTCTTTATACCAAGTTGCATTTTTAAATGAAACGTAAAATTTACCATATTGTCCAGTGAAATCTTCATGATGTAAATGTAGCCAATCGTAAAGAGGAAGTAGATTTGATAAAACTTCTTCATCGTATACTACGTCATAAGGAATCTCTGCATAAGATAGAGCCATGGTTACTGCATCATCCCAAGGCTGCTTACTTTTAGGAGAATATATTGCAATTTTAGGCGCTTTATCAAGTCTAACAACGTCTTGATTAACTGAAGGACTTGCAATTGATTGTAGGATTTTAGTAGATTGAATATTTGCAATGATATCAAAAGAAATACCTCTAATATTACATTCATTTTCAATTTTATTATGATATTTTATCATGAAACTTCCACCCTGATAGTTTAGTAACCAATCTACTTTAACACCTCTTTCAATTGCATAATAAGCGATACCATAAGCTTTTAAATGATTACTTTGACTGTTATCCATTGGAATAAAAATGTATGATGCATTTGCAGAGATAAAAAGAGTGCAAAAGATGAGTGTCGATAAAGTTTTTTTTATAATATTAAAATGGCTCATTGCTTTCTTGATTCATGCTTGATGACATTGATATCATAGATGTAGAAGATTCTTCATCCTTAAAATTACTGTTTTCAAAATAGTCTAGATCAGAAAATTTAGCAAATTCATCAATAAATTTTAACCTTATATTTTTAAGAGATCCATTTCTGTGTTTTGCGATTATTAGTTCTGCTTGACCTCTAGAGTCATCTCCATTATCCCATTCATATATTTTATAATATTCAGGGCGGTAAATAAAAGTTACAATATCAGCATCTTGTTCAATTGCTCCTGATTCTCTTAGGTCAGAAAGCATTGGGCGTTTACTTCCTATACCAGTTCTATTTTCTACACCTCTGTTTACTTGTGATAAAGCAATCACAGGAATTTTTAATTCTTTAGCGATACCCTTTAAAGATCGAGAAATAGTTGAAATTTCTTGTTCTCTATTTCCGGCGTTACCTCCAGCATGCATTAATTGTAGGTAATCAATCATGATTATTTTTACATTATGATTTTTTACAAGCCTTCTGGCTTTTGCTCTAAGTTCAAAAATTGTTAAGGCAGGTGTATCATCAATAAAAATTTGTGCTTCAGATAGTTCTTTTATTTTTTCATGTAACTGTATCATTTCGTGATCTGCTAGATCTCCTTTTCTTAGTTTGGATGCATTTAATTCTGATTCACTAGCAATTAATCTATTTACTAATTGCTCAGATGACATTTCAAGAGAGAAAAAACCAATAGGAATATTATGTTCAATTGCAATATTGCGAGTCATTGACAAAGCTAGAGCTGTTTTTCCCATTCCAGGACGAGCAGCACAGATTATTAAGTCGGAATTTTGCCATCCTGAGGTTACTCTGTCTAAACTTGTAAATCCTGAAGGGATACCACTTAATCCATCTTCTTTATTTCGGAGAGTTTCAATATTTTCGAGAGCTCCTTTAATTAATAAACTCATTTTGTCATAACTTTTTCTTAAAGTTCCTTCAGTTACCGTAAATAATTCTGCTTCAGCGTTATTAAGTAAATCAAATATATCTACTGAATCATCAAATGCATCAGAACTGATTCTTCTAGAGATATTAATCAATGATCTTTTAATAAATTTTTCCGCAATGATTCTTGAATGAAATTCTGTATTAGATGCTGATGCCACATTATTGGTTAGCTCAGAGATGTAAGCTAGACCTCCAATACTTTTAAATGCTTCTATTCTTTTTAATTCTTCTGAAACTGTTAGTATGTCAACTGGTTGAGTATTATTAAATAGGTTTACAATTGCTTCAAATATTTTTTGATGTTTAGGAAGATAGAAATATTCTGTCTTTAGCGAGTCAATGGCATCAGATAATGATTCGCTATCAATCATTAAAGCACCAAGCACAGCCCTCTCTAATTCAACTGCTTGAGGCTGTAATTTTCCCTCAATTTCATAAGTGGGAGTTGCTTTTAATGTACGTTTTCCAATTTTTTTTACCATTTTATTCTTTTACTATGCCCATATTTGAGAATTTCTCTATTCTATTGTTGACTAATTTTTCTTTATTAGTTAACTGATTAAGTGCATTTATAATTGCTTTTTTTACATTTTTAAATGTTTCTTCAGGAAAAGTATGAGCTCCACCTAAAGGTTCTTTAATAATTTCATCAATTAATTCTATTTTTTTCATGTGTTTTGCAGTAAGTTTTAGTGCTTCAGCTGCTTTTTCCTTATGTTCCCAGCTTCCCCATAGGATAGTGGAGCAGTTTTCAGGGGAAATTACAGAGTACCACGCATTTTCTAGCATTAGTATCCTATCTCCAACACCTATCCCTAACGCTCCTCCTGAAGCTCCTTCTCCAATGATAACCACAATAATAGGCACTTCTAAGCTAGTCATTTCAAAAATATTTCTAGCAATTGCTTCGCCTTGACCTTTTTCTTCTGCCTCTAATCCGGGAAATGCACCAGGAGTATCAACAAAGCAGATAATAGGTTTTTGAAATTTTTCTGCCATTTTCATTAAACGTAAAGCTTTTCTGTACCCCTCAGGGTTAGCCATTCCGAAATTACGAAATTGCCTTTCTTTCGTGCTTCTTCCTTTTTGTTGACCAATAAACATAACAGGGTGTTGGTTTATTGTAGCCCAGCCACCAATCATTGCTTTATCATCTTTGGAGCGCCTATCTCCATGTAATTCTAAAAAATCATTATCTGATAGGGCATGTATATAATCTAAAGAGTAAGGTCTCTGCGGATGACGAGAAAGTTGTACTTTTTGCCAAGGAGTAAGTTCATTGTATATTTTTTTTCTAGTATTTTTAATCTGTTGTTCAATATCTAGTACTGTCTTACTTATGTCAATTGATGTATCTTTTCCTATCTCTTTAGCTTTTTCAAGCTTTAGAATTAGTTCCTCAATTGGTTTTTCAAATTCTAAATATTCCATCTTATAATTTTTATTAAGGAAAACAAAGTTAAATAAAATGATTTATGAATAGCTATATATTTTTAGTTGATTATTTTTGTTGTTGAAAACTTGACATATTATTCTGTACATTGATCATTATTTATGATAGTATACCCAAACGCAAAGATAAATTTAGGTCTTGATATAATTGATAAAAGAATGGATGGTTATCATGAAATTAATTCTGTTTTTTATCCTGTAAAAGATATTTTTGATATCTTAGAAATAATACCTTCAGAAAATTTTTTATTTAGTAGTTCAGGCTTAAATATACCTGGTAGAATAGAAGATAATATTTGTGTACACGCTTTTAATTTATTGAGAAAAGATTTTAGTATTCAACCTGTCAAAATTCATTTGCATAAAAGAATACCTATTGGAGGAGGATTAGGCGGAGGGTCATCCGATGGTTCTTTTACCTTAATTGTTTTAAATCAGCTGTTTAATTTAAAACTATCAACTGCTCAATTACATAAATATGCATTGCAGTTAGGATCAGATTGTCCATTTTTTATTCATAATCTACCCATGCATGTAACTGGTAGAGGAGAATGTTTAGATTCGATAGATCTAGATTTGTCATCTTTTGAATTTAGATTTGTTTTTCCAGATCTGCATATTTCTACATCTGATGCTTACGCAGGTATTACATGTGAAATACCAAAGAAAGATATATTAACTTTAATTAAGCAGCCTATACAAAGTTGGAAATGTAGGTTAAAGAATGATTTTGAACATTATTCTTTAATTAAATATCCAAAACTTAAAAAAATTAAAGAGAAACTTTATGCAGATGGTGCTATTTATGCATCTATGAGTGGTACTGGAAGTGTATTTTATGGAATATTCCCATCTTAGGTTATTAGAATTTTAGTAAGTTTTTAAATTGTTCTTATCCATTCATACTTATTAAAAATTCATTATTGTCTTTGGTTTTTTGTAATCTATCTTTCATAAAATCAATGGCTTCTATAGGGTTCATATCTGCTAGATAGTTTCTAAGTACCCATATCCTTTGTATATGATCTTTGTCTAGTAAAAGGTCTTCTCTTCTAGTAGAAGATGCAACTAAATCAACAGCAGGATATATTCTTCGGTTTGCAATTTTTCTGTCTAATTGTAGCTCCATATTTCCAGTTCCTTTAAACTCTTCAAAAATTACTTCATCCATTTTGCTTCCAGTTTCTGTTAATGCAGTTGCTAAAATAGTAAGTGAGCCACCTTTTTCAATTTTTCGAGCAGCTCCAAAGAATCTTTTAGGTTTATGTAGTGCATTTGCATCTACACCACCACTTAATATTTTTCCTGATGCAGGCTGTACAGTATTATAAGCTCTTGCTAATCTAGTGATTGAATCTAATAAAACAACAACATCATGTCCACATTCAACCATTCTTTTAGCTTTTTCAAGTACCATATCAGCAACTTTTACATGTCGACTTGCTGGCTCATCAAATGTTGAAGCAATGACTTCAGCATTTACACTTCTTTCCATATCTGTAACCTCTTCAGGGCGTTCATCAATTAATAAAATGATCATGTAAATTTCTGGGTGATTATCTGCAATTGCATTTGCAATATCTTTTAGTAGTACAGTTTTACCAGTTTTAGGTTGTGCTACAATAAGACCTCTTTGCCCTTTTCCAAGAGGAGTAAATATATCTAACATTCTAGTTGAAATATTATTATGGCCACTTCCTAATAGGTTAAATTTTTCATAAGGAAAAAGTGGTGTAAGATGGTGAAATGGTATTCTATCTCTAACAATACCAGGATCACGACCATTAATTCTGTCTATTTGAACTAAAGGATAGTATTTTTCACCTGTCTTTGGTGGACGAATTGTACCATTAATTGTATCTCCAGTTTTTAAACCAAATAATTTAATTTGTGAGTGAGATACATAAACATCATCTGGAGATGTTAAATAGTGATAATCACTTGAACGCATAAATCCATATCCATCAGGCATGATTTCAATAACTCCTTCAGTCTTAACTATTCCATCAAAATTATAATCATATTTTGATTGATTATTATTTGTCTGGTGGTTATTTGTTTTAGGATTGTTTGTTAAATCTTCATTATTAGATTTTGTCAGCGTATTTTTTTTTGACTCGATTATTTTACTTTTATCTTTAAAATTTGACTTTTTATCTTCTTTTGGTAAATGTTTTAAAATCTTTTCAGTTGTATTTTTAATTTTTTTAGGATTTGATTTTTGATTTTTGTTTGTTTTTTCGGTCATTTTAGTGTTTTCAGCTTGATGATCTAAGATTGCATAAGTTAAATCTTTTTTATTTAGTTTGTTAAATTTTTGGATGTTTAATTCTTGCGCAATTTTTTGTAATTCGGCAAGTTTTTTTTCATTTAGATTTTCTAGTTTGTACATGAATAAATTTTTATATGGTAATAAGTTTAATTCAGATCCTAAAGGATATATTAAGGTGTTTTTAGAGGGTAATTCTTTAGATAAGTTTTGCAATAATACAATAAATTTAATGAATATAGCAAGTTAGATTATTTTAATTAATTTTGTACTAAATATTTCTTATCATGATTCAAAGAGTACAATCCCTTTTTTTATTATTTTCAGCTATTTTTTCTATTATTATCGTATATTTTTTTCCTGTTTTGCATGATGATTATACAACTTATTTTTTAACAAGTTATTTTCCTTATGTTCGACTATGTGTGTTTTTATCTGCAGCATTATCTATTTTTGCAATTTTTCAGTTTAAAAATAGAAAACGACAACATCTGATAACTTCCTTTTCTAGATTAATGATTACACTTGCTTTCTTTTTACTTATTTTTTTACATAGTAAAGAAAAATCTTTCGGATTGGGAATGATGCTATTTATTTTTCCTTTTCTTAGTTTAATAGCAGCTAATTTTTTTATTAATAGAGATGAGAAATTAGTTAACTCATCAGAAAGGATACGTTAAAATCTATATTCTAGGAAATTCTATTATATTTAAGTTTTCTATCTTACTATCATTTATTTTGAATACTATAATAGTTTTAATTTTATGTATGCCGTAGTTTCCAATTGCTCCAGGATTCATATGTAATAGGTCATATTTTTTATCATAAATAATTTTTAAAATATGTGAATGCCCACTGATGAATAAATTAGGTCTTTCCTTCTCAATTATTGGAATAATATTTTTGTGATATTTTCCTGGATAACCACCGATATGGGTTATTATAACTTTTACTTGCTCACATCTAAAACATAAAGTCTTTTCTAAATTAGATCTGAGTGCATGACTGTCAATATTACCCCATACACATCTTGTTGGAGCAAATTCATTTAATTTATTAATAATAGCTATCTCTCCAATGTCCCCGGCGTGCCATATTTCATCTGCTTTATTAAGATATTTAAAACACCGCTCGTCTAATTTAGAATGTGTATCAGAGATTAAAACTATTTCCTTCATTTATCTTAAAATAGTAGCTATGTCAACTAATTTTTAGTTGAATTATATAAAAACAGAAAATGAATCAATTTTTATATAAGCTTTATCGTATTAATATGAGAGAACCTTCATATGTTCTAATTTTTCCATTAATATCAGTTAATACTAATGAATAGATGTATGTACCTTTTGCAGCATACTCTGTGCCATTATTAATTTTCCCATCCCATGCGGCAGAGCACATATTATTTACACATGATAGGTAATCATTAGTATAATCATTTGTTCTGAATATTCTTGTTCCTAGACGATCATATACATTAAATTCATATTCTGCTACACCTTCCACAATTGGAATAAAATAATCATTATACAAGTCATTATTTGGAGTAAAAGCATTTGGAATATATATGGTAAAATCAGCATAAATCATGATTGTTTGCCAGGCAGTGTCTTTACATCCACTATCTGACTCTATTGCTAAGTATACATTATAGATTCCTGTGTCTAAATATGTATGTGTTAGTTGATTAAAATTGGTAATACTAGTATTACCATCATCAAAACTCCATATTCCATTTGAATGCCCGTTTGATATATCAATAAAATTAATCATTGGATTTTTAATAGTTGTTGATTGTGGGTATGCAGTAATATTTGCTTCAGGTATTGGATTAATATTAACATAAGCATTTCCAGATATTGATACTGCTTTACATCCTTTATTGTCCGTTACATTTTGTATACTATATACTCCACTAGTGTTAGTTGGAAATGTATAGCTATTTCCTAAGCCAGATGCGATATTATTCAGTAGTCCTACAGAATAATTCACAGTATATGGTGGAGTTCCAGAATTAATTTTAAAAGTAATATCTGCAGTGCTACCATCATTACAAATTGATCCACCACCACTTAAAATTATTTCTGGTAATGGGTTAATAGAAATGCTTAAAATCTGGTTAAGATTAGTTGTACAATTTTTATCATCAGTTATAGATTCTATTATATAATTAGTTTGTGAGCTAGGGTTAATAGAAATAGAGCCAGTAGGATTAGAAATATTCACAGTTGTAGGAATACCATTGGTAGAATAGTTTACATCCCAAGGTGCTGCTCCAGATGTGAAATTGAATTGTATTTGAGTTACTTCTCCATCACAATTTTCATTAGGAATTGTAATATTTGCTTGAGGATATTCATTTACAATTAATGTAACTGAATCTGTTAAGTTTGATTCGCAGCCCTTTGAATCAGTAACATAATTTAATACATAAGTTTCATCTGTATTTGGATTTACCGTAATGTTTAGTCCTGATCCAGGAACATTTTCTGACATATTTGTACCATTACTAGTGTAGTCCACAATATAAGGTGGTGTTCCTGTGGATAATGGAGAAAAAAGAATAGTTGCATTTTCTCCAGTGCAGATAGGGTTAGGAGTAACTGTTAAATCAATATCAGGTAATGAATTTACATCGATAAATTGTGGGCTAATAATGTTTTGATTGCTACATCCATTATCGTCAATTATACTTGTAATAACATATGTATTGCCACCTACTGCTGGATTAATAGGTATATTAGTAATTCCTGATGAATTTATTGGTCCATTAGTTTGTGCATTTGAGTTTACAGTGTAATTTATTGTAAAAGGAGGTACTCCTCCTTGGTTGAAATTGAAATCTAATGTTACAGGCTCATTAAGACATATTTCATTAGTAGATGTTGTAAAATCAACACTGAAATAAGCTGGATCAGTTAGTATTATGGTGGTGTCTTTATTGCAAGCAATAAGATTACTAGTTGTAATTGTTGAGATATCTTCTATAGTAACAACGTGAGTTCCTGCATTGACAGCTAATGGATTAGTTGTGCCCCAATTTGTATTGTAAGGACCTCCATTACCACCAGATGGAGAAATTGATATTTGTCCTGATGTATTATTGCATGCAATAGGAGTTATTACTGCGTTGAAAAAAAGCTCTTCAGGTTCTAGTACTTCTGCAGAATCTATAAATATACACCCGGTATTATATGTTACTATTCCTGTGTAGAATCCAGGACTTAGATTTGTGACTATACTATCAGTTACTGTAGTATGAGCCCAAGTAATTGCACAGCTTATAGGAGTTTTTAAAACAATAGAATAATCTTCTGTTGCACCATACCAAGGTGTGCCAAATCCGCTACCAGCAAAATCACAAGGACCTATTACAGATGGATTAGGATTTACTCCGCCAAGGTATTGCGATACCACTCGCATTCTAGTAGGACCATACACCCCCGTAGTTGGCACTACAAAATTAATCCCAACTGGTGTGCCTATTGTAGCAGCATTATTATATGGAATGATTCCTACTTCTTCTCCGGGATCAGTAAAATCTCCGTCAATATTATAATCAATATAAACTTTAGCACCAGAATAATTTTGTGTGGATCCAGCTGCTCCTAAACCATTTAATGTCACATCAATGGTATAGTTTTGTCCTTCAGTAAGATCTGCATACATTGTAGTTGTATAATCTTCATAAAAATCTGCAACTCCAGGCGTACTATTATTGATATTATTGTTATCTCCATTTAGTTTAACACTTTCTATGATAGCTGATGGTGTGCTAGCGAATGCTCCTGAATTGGGAGATGATGAGCAATATGCAAATGTTGATATTGTTCCAGGTGGTGTAACTGGAAGATTTGTTGAGATAATCATTGAACCATCATTTGCACCATAACAACTACTACTATTAGCAATAAATATAGGATTACTGACATTAGGATCGTAAATAGTTATATTTCCGTTAAAGGTACATGAATTTGAATCAGTTATTGTATAATTAAAAGTTCCTTGTGTCAATGCTAAGGGATCTTCCCCATACCAGTTAAAACTATATGGAGGAGTTCCATTTCCAGCAGTTATAATAGCGCTTCCTGATGCTTCTCCTGGACATGCAGGTGGAGTTATAATTTGTGATGTTACCGTTGGAGACTCAATTACAAGAATATCTTCACTAATAGTGGATGTACATGAATTAGGAGAATTTGGGATAGGTGTATTATATGTATATGTAATAGTATTTAAACCTATAGTATTTGGAGTAAACAGATTAGGTGCAGTTACATTTAGACCACTAAATGTTCCCCCTATAGGTGATCCAGTTAATACAATTGGAGTGTTTGCTGAACATTCAGTTAGTTGAGATGTAATTGATAATGTTGGGGTAGTAGCTAGATTTATTGTTACAAAACCTGTATCTGCTATACAACTTGTATTTCCAGCTATAATGTAATTATATGTGCCAGCTGGATCAATTGAAGGATCAAATATATTGTTAACACTATTGCCAAATTGGTCTTCCCATACTCCTCCAAATGCTGGAGAATTATTTAAAACTGAAAATAGATCAAAAGGAGGATCTGTATCACAGATATTAACTGTATTGTCATTACCAGCAAACTGGCAACATGAAAAGGGAGCGCTAGGGTTAAAGTTTAGATTACAAGGATTACCTCCTCCAAAAAAACTATAATTTGCCACCATAATAACGTATATCTGTCCAGCAACTGCATTTGCAATATTACATGTTTCAATTGATGCTCCAGAGAAACTGCAATCTACTTCATTTATTGCAGTTAGTTGGTTGCACATTGTTGCGGGATTAGTAAAAGGACCCCAGCAGATGAAATCAAGATCATTTCCAGCTGGTAAACCAGTGGCTTGATTAGTAGGAGATATTATTACATTGAATGGTCCATTTACACTAGGTTTGAAAGTAAAGAATGCAGGAGATTGTTGACTTCCTAAACATCCATAGTTAGCTCCTGGAGCAACAGGTAAATTGTCTGATATAGATGCAGCAAAAGGACCTGGATCACACAGATCAGGTATGTTAGGGCCACATGTTTCTGACTGTGCTTTTACACTTAAAGTTGATAGTAAGAGTAAAGATATTATTAAAATACGTGCCACCTTAAATAAATGTTAGAATTAGAGTGAATTTACAAATATACGAAAAAAATATGTGATGTGTTTTTAATGTATATCAATTACTTATGCGTTTACAATCAGTCTTTTTTACCCACCCATTTCTACCATCAGTAGTTTTAATCTTTACCCAATCTTCTATTTGATCAATAATTCTTATTTCGTTTCCTGGATTTAAAGAGAATAGATTAGTTCCACTGCTAGATGGTGCACTATTTACAATTGTTGATGACGAAAATATTATTGCTTCTTTTTTAGTGTATTTTTTTTGATATGCTGCATATGTAGTAATTAGTATAATTAGTGAAAAAATATGAAAAAAGGTTACAAGGTGTTTTATTTTAAATTTTGTGAAAATTTTTAGTATCTGTATTATTACTACAATCCAAATGCAAATTAGTGTAAATATTTGCCAATTTTTTAAGCTTAAAAGGTTAATTATATTATCTATCCATTTTTTATAAAAAAGTTGAGGAATCTCTTTTGTTAGGTTTTTAGTTTTAAGTTTGCTAACATTTAGATTATGGTAAGCATCATTATTATTAGGATTGATACTAAGTGATTTCTTATAATACCAAATTGCTTGTGGCCAATCTTTTATTTTATAATAACAATTTCCTAAATTATAATACAATTCACTACTTTCTAATCCGTTGTAAATAATACTGTCATATAATGATATTGCATCAATATATTTTTCTTCTGCGTATTGTTTATTTGCCTGTATGAACAAATTTTCATCTGCAAGAATTTGGTTGCAAAATAGTAGTATAAATATTATTTTTCTCATTTTAATACTGTCTCTACTTCAATAATTATTATTTGTGCTTTTGTAAGTATATTATCCATTTGTGTGTTTTTATTGCTAGCTGGCGCATATCTAGCAAACTCACATTCATTCAATAATAAGATAAACTGATTTTCTATTTCTGGATTAATTTTTGAATTATTGAAATATTTAGAAATAGTTTCTTTTGATAAATTAGCAACATCTACTTTAAATTTATCTGCAAAATAACCCCATAGTGATTTTTCAATTTCTTCAAAGAAAATATCAAAATTAGAGTTTTCTATACATTGTTTTGCCTTTTTTAATCTTTTTTGAGCTATCTTTTTTGCTATTCTATTTTTCCAATCTGATTTGTTTCCCCTTTTCCCTCTAATTATTTTGTAGTAAACATTTAATAAAACTAATATAAAAATAGGAAAAAATAATAGTAAATAGAATTTTGTTTTAGGTATTATATCTTTTCCAATTATGTTTAGATTAGTTTTAAGAAATATGTAATTAATATCTTTTATATTATTTTCTATATTCTCCTGACTGGTGAGAGATTTTTCATATTCATTATTCTTACTAGTATTGATTTTTAATTCGTGTTGACTTGATGTTTTTGTCTGGTATATTTTTTTTGCTGGATTGTAAACAACTAACTTTGCACTTGGTATTGTATATTTTCCTTGGTATCTTGGAATTAAGAGATATTCAAATGTTTTGATACTTCTTTCTAATCCTCCCTTAAATATTTTCTCAGATATTTTAGGCTCATAAACCTCAAAATTTTCTGGAAATTCTAAATCAATTTTTTTAACTAGCTCAATATTTCCTGTGCCTGTTATCGTTAATTTATAGTTTATAGCATCATTTGCATCAATAGTTGCTTTATCTATTTCAGATTCTATAGACATATAGCCAACAGCTCCACCGAAATTAGAAGGAGGAGTAGGCAAATCTTTTACATTTATAAAAATGGATTTAGATCTTATAATTTCTTCTTGAATATTATAGCTTCCTCCAAAAAAATTAGCAAATGGATCTCTATTTATTCTTTTATTTTGAATTCGTATACTGCATTTGAGTTTTATAGGGTCTATTTCTAATTTTCCTGATTTTTGTGCAGTAAGAACTGCTTTTTTTACTGTAGCAACATTATATGCAACACCATCAAGTATATCTCTTTTAAATCTACTAGAGATTTCTAGATCTTTAGCCCAAAATCCATTTAAAGCAGGAACAGATGAAATTTCTGTGTTTTGTAAATCTACTCTTGTATATAATTTGTATGTCACTAATATCTGCTCTCCTACAGTAATATTGCTTTTACTTACACGAACTTTGATAAATAAATTGTTTGTAAGTGATTGTTTTTGATCTTGATTTTTGTCACTGCCTTTTATTACTTTAAGTACATATGGATTACTTTCTATCTCCTTTCCATCTACTGTAATTTTTGCTGGTGGGATATTATAATTTCCTTCATTAATTGCTCTTATGTAAAAAGAATAAGTAGAAGTAACAGTACTTTCGCTTTTTCCATTTATAAAGCTATAACTACTTTGTGTTGAAGGATTAGGACCACTTAATAATTGAAAATCTTTGAATTGTGGAGATTTGAAATTTTCAGCTTTTGTATCAATACTATATTGAATTAATATTTGTTCTCCAACTATAGCAGGATTTTTGTCAGCTGATACTTTTAAAATTTGAGCGTTCGTTAAACTACTAATTAAAATTAATAATATGAAGGTTATTTTTTTCAATTTACCAGTCTTTTAGGATAGTTGTTTTTTTACCTTTTACTTTCTTTTTTTGTAGTTTTTTTTGTAGATCTTTTTCTTTTTGCTGTATAGCTTCTAACATTTTTTCAGCTGATTCTTTACTTATCTCGTCTTTGTTTTTATTCTGTTCTTTTTGATTTTCTTTTTGATTATCTTGGTTCTCTTTTTGATTTTCTTTTTGATTATCTTGGTTCTCTTTTTGATTATCTTGATTATCTTGGTTCTCTTTTTGATTATCT
>MDTB01206509.1_pt1 | contig 26657 bp, 17 predicted proteins | sample 811161 | NCBI WGS metagenome assembly MDTB01 (sample SAMN05326650, study PRJNA326480) | marine metagenome | isolation source: seawater | place: Mediterranean Sea | collected 2009 | reverse complement strand
TCTAGGGGAAGATTTATTGTGTAAAATTTATCTTTTACTTCAATTTTATTTTTTAATATCCAAGGATTTAAATATTTTATGATCTTATAATTTAGATTAATGTTAATAGCAAAATCTGATAAGTTTTCAATTGTTTTTTTTATTTCCATTTTATAAATTTTGATAGGGGGGTAAAGATCTGCTGCTTCTAAATTAAAACCATATTTTTTAGGATCGTTGTCAATTAATTTATAAGCAATGATTCTAAATATATAACGAGAGGTTTCGTTATTTAATTTTAAGTCATAATAACTTTTCACTTTTTGTTTTTTTAATTGTTTTTCTAGTGCATTCGGTCCCATGTTATAAGCTGCGGTAGCTAGAGTCCAACTTCCAAATTGATTATATAGTTTTAATAAATATTTACATGCTGCTTCTGTAGATTTTTCTAAGTTATACCTCTCATCTACTAATTCATTAATTTCTAAACCATATGCTTTGCCTGTTTTTGGCATGAATTGCCAAAATCCTTTTGCTCCTGCTGGAGATGTTACATTTTCAAGAGCACTTTCAGTTATCGCCACATATTTTAAGTCTGAAGGTATATTATGTTTTTTAAAGTATTTTTCAATAGTTGGAAAGTATTTGTTTGATCTTTTTAAGATTAATATTGCCTTAGAATGATAATATGTGTTAACAAGAATTTCTTTATCAAATCTTTCTAAAATATCTTGATTTTTAATGGGAACTTTTTCATCGCAAAAAAATATTTCTTTAGGGATGTGTGGAGACTTTACTTTGTATGATTCTTCTAGTTGATAATTTTTATTAAAATTTTGTGAGAAAGAGAATATAAATGTTAAAAGAGTAAATATTAAAAATTTCATTGTTTGTTATATAGTTTTAAAAATGTTTTTAAACTTATTCCTTTTTTGTCTTTTTGAGAAATTATTGGATTTTTTATTTTCCAGTCAATACATAAATCAGGATCGTTCCAATTTATTGTGATCTCGTGATCTGGGCTATAATTTTTATTGCACTTATATGAAAATATCGTATTATTTTCAAGAGATAAAAAACCATGTGCGCAACCTTCGGGTATACTTATTATTTCTCGTTTATTTGAGTCCAATAAAAACTTTTCATGTTTTCCGAAAGTTGAAGATTTTTTTCTTAAATCAATGATAACGTCCAAAACTTTTCCTTGTATTACTTGAACTAATTTTAATTGACTTTTTGGAGCTACTTGTATATGAAGACCTCTCAGTACATTTTGTTTTGATATAGAGATGTTATCTTGCTTAAACTCACTGTCTAAGTTTAGTTCATTAAACTTTTCTTTATTCCATGATTCAAAAAAAACACCTCTTTCATCATTATAGATATCATTCTTCTCAATTATGAATAAGTCTTGAATAGATGTTTTTATTTTTTTCATATTATAAATAAAGATACATTAATTTGTGTAGACCAATTTTTGGTATTTCATAATATTCTCCCTGAACATGAAACCCTAATTTGCTGTAAAAAGGGATTGCTTCTTTTCGTGCATCACACCATAGTAATTTGATTTTTTTTTTTTTTAAAATTCTTTCAGCAAATAATATTAATTTCTTACCCATGGATTTTTTTTGAAACTTTTTTTCAGTTGCCATAGCTCTTAGTCTATATTGTTCTTTTTTATTATCCAATAATATATTTTTTTCTTTTATGAAAGTTCCAATACTAATTAGTCTGTTATTAAAGAATACGCCAATGTGGAAAGTGTCTTCTAAGTTATCCTCTTTTAAATAACAATTATTTTTTTTTTATGTGGCCATAAAACATTAAGTCTTATTTGGTGGGTTAAGTTTGATTCAATTAATTTTGCCTCAATTTTTTTCATTTATTTAAATATACTGTTGTTGATGGAAATGCAAAATCGCTTTTATATTTTTTTATAATATCCATTATTTTATAATTAATTTCTTCAGTTGTATTTAAATATTTGTCCCAATCAGTTCCTTTAACGTAAAAAACTACCATTATATCTAAAGAGCTAGATCCAAAATTTACAAATTTCACTCTTCCAAAGTCTTTGTCTGTGTTTGGGTGATTATCTATTGTTTTTTTTATTTCTGTTGTTATTTTTTTTATTTGTATTTTACTTGTATTATAAGTTAGTCCAATATTAAACTTAGCCCTTCTAGAAGTTCTCATGCCTAAATTATCAACTTCTGCATCTACCATCTTTTTATTGGGGACAGTTACTAAACTTTTGTCAAATGTTCTAATTCTAGTACTTCTAAAGCCAACGCTTTCAATTATTCCGGTTGTATTTCCAACTGTTACAATATCACCGACAATAAATGGTCTATCTAGAAATATAACAAATGAGCCAAATAAATTTTCTAAACTTTCTTTTGCTGCCATAGCAATCGCTATTCCACCAACTCCTAGACCTGCTGCTAAAGCAGTTATATTTATATTAAAAATATTATTAGCAATCATAAAAATCCCGAAAATTAGAATAATAATTTTTATAAGTGATGTTAAAAATGGAATTAATTGATCATCTAGTTTGGACTTCGTTTTTTCTGCTTTTTTAATCATTATTAGTTTTAAAAAGTCAGTAATTCTTAAAAGTAGCCAAATAACAAGTGTCATTAATAGAAAGTTAAAAACTTTAGATATGCTATGTTCTGAAAATATTGGAAAAACGTTTAGTATTTTAGATAAATCAATTTGGTTAATACTCAAGTTAAAAAATACAAGTATAACAAGGTAATCTAATGGGTTTTTTACTAGAGAGTAAAAAGACTTGCCAGTTAAATTTTTAAAACGAAATACAAAATCAAATAAAATTTTACTTGTGTATTTTGATATAAATCCTTTTAAAATAAAACCAACACAAATAATTAAAACAGAGAGTAAATATTCTTCAATTGAATTTCCTAATATTTTATAATTTAAGTTCATGTTTTTAAAAGCTAATTAATTATTTTTTAAAGATAAGAATTAATCTTTCAGACTTTTCATCAAATTTATTTAAATGATAATTGCCAAAAGAATTAATAAGTTTTAAATTTTCTTTTGCACACATTTTTATTATGTACTCTTTCGTTAATATTTGTATTCTTTCAGTATAAGTCTTTTTTATTTTTTCATTCTTGATGTTTATTTTTTTAAACAAATATTTTTTGGTATTCCATTTTGTAATATCAAAGGTTATACTTTTAATTTTTTTTTGATCTTTATTTTTAAGGTTATCTAGACAATTAGGCATATTTAAAAAGTCTAAAACAAATATCCCATCTTTTTTTAATGCTTTAGAAATTCCTCTTATTACTAGTTTATTATCTTTTTTGAATTTGAAATAACCAAAACTTGTGAATAGGCTTAATATGAAATTATATTTATTATTTTCTTGAATAAATCTCATGTCTCTATTTAAAAATTTTAAATTTTTATTTTCATAATCTTTAGCAATATTTAAACTGTAATTTGATAAGTCAAAACCATTTACTTTATATCCTTTTTGATTTAAATAAATTGAATGTCTACCCGTGCCACATCCAAGATCTAAAAAAAATGAATCTTTTTAGGTTTTAATGTTTTTAGTAAATTATCAATGAAAAATTTTGCTTCTTTAGGGTTTCTTTTTTTATAAAGTAAATGGTAGTATTCTGAATCAAACCAATTTTCAAACCACTCTAACATATTTAAGATTTATTTTTTGATTTTCCAAGTTGTTCCTGATGTGGGGGAATATGATGGGTGAAATCCTAATTTTTTTAAATGGTTGTGATATTCAGACAATTTTTCTTTACTATTTAAAATTTCTGATTCAAATTTTTTGTCATAATAATTTGGTAATTTTAAATTATCCTTTTTAGATCTTCTTACCCAATTTCTTGTTGCACTTTTCCAGCATTTCATTGAGTTTCTGCCTATTTTCCAACCCTTAGATTCATAAAAATCGTACATTATTTCACTATCATCAACTTCTCCTAGTTTTAAAAAGTACTCTTTTAATTCAATTAAACTTGGTTTTTTAAATTTTTTGATATGATTTATTATTTTTTGTTTCTTTTTTGTTTTTTCTGATTCTAATTTTTTCTCTGTATTTTTTAAAAAATAATTAGATATATTATTGTGTAAAACTTTTACATATAACTTTTCAGGTTTTTTAACAATCACATCTATAAATTTCAACTTGTAAAGTTTGTTTACACTACTTTTTATTTTTGATTTTGATAATGTTGTGTTGTGTGAAATTTTTTCAAGATCATTAAAAATATAATCGTTTCTTTTAGCTCTTATTTCATTGTTTTCCTCTTGTTTTATAAATTCAGATAATAGTAGTGATGCTTCAATGCCAAATTGTTGAAGAAGATTTTTGTTTAGTATATAGAAACTAGAGCTTGAAAGAAATGTTTTTGAAATATTCATCTTAATTCAAATGTATTAAACGAGAAATGATTAACAAAATATTTTTTTATAATCTTGATCTTAGCAATAATTCCAAATGCCATTTTTTGGTAAAGGTGCGTTTATTATAATTTTTTCTTTTTTAACTGGGTGAGTAAAAGTTATTTCTTTAGCATGTAAACAGATGCTTCCATCATTGTTAGTTCTTTTGGAGCCATATTTTATATCTCCTTTTATAGGAGATCCTATGTGCGATAATTGTGCTCTAATTTGGTGGTGTCTTCCAGTTATTAATTGAATTTCATAAAGGAGAAATTTATTTAATTTTTTTAATAATTGATACTTTAATTCTGATTTTAAATAACCTGCTTTTTCCTCATTTGACACAAACGATTTATTTTTATTTTTATTTTTCTTCAAATAATGAATTAATGTTCCTGATTTTTTATTAATTTCTTTTTTTACTATTACCCAATATTTTTTTTGAATGTTTTTTTCTTTAAACAGTAATGAAAGTCTAGACAGAGATTTGCTTGTTTTAGATAATAGTACAATTCCACTTGCTGGTCTATCTATTCTATGTGGTAAACCTATAAACGCATCTCCTGGTTTATTATATTTTTTTTTTAAATAAAATTTTGTTAAATCTAAAAGAGATTTATCACCTGTTTTATCTCCTTGAACTAGTATTCCAGCTGGTTTGTTAATTGCAATAATATGGTTGTCTTCATATATTACATCTTTAGCCTTAAGGTAATCAATATGATTCATTTTCATTGGGAAAATTTCCTGACTTAACATCTTTTATATAATTGCCACACGCCTTAGATATATCTTCATTAAGGTTAGCATATCTCCTTATAAATCTAGGGTTAAAATCTTGAGTCATTCCAAGCATGTCGTGAGTAACTAAAACTTGACCGTCTACAAATTTTCCGGCACCAATTCCTATAGTTGGTATATTTATTGATTTTGTTACTTTTTTTGCTAGTGTGCTAGGTACTTTTTCTAAAACAATAGAAAAACATCCTTTATTTTGTAAAATTTCAGCATCTTTAATTAATTTATTTGCTTCTTTTTTTTCTTTGGCTCTAACAGAGTATGTTCCAAAATTATATATTGATTGAGGTGTTAGTCCTAAATGGCCCATAACTGGAATACCAGATTTAATTATTCTCTCAACGGATTCTGAAATTTCTTCGCCACCTTCCATTTTAACTGCGTGTGCTTCGGACTCTTTCATTATTTTAATTGCTGATTCAAGTGCTTTTTTTGAGTTTCCTTGGTATGAACCGAAGGGTAGATCAACTACCACCAATGCTCTTTTAGTAGCTCTAATAACACATTTTGCATGATAAATCATTTCATCTAATGTTATTGGTAGGGTTGTTTCATGTCCTGCAATTACATTAGATGCAGAATCACCAACGAGAATAATATCAATTAAAGATTGGTCTATAATTTTTGCAGTAGTGTAATCATAAGCAGTTAACATGGATATTTTTTCTCCATTTAACTTCATTTCTTTGAGAGTATGTGTTGTTATTCTTGTATAATTTTTCATTTCAGTTCTCTAAAATTATATCAAATCTACGAAAATTATATATTTGCATAATGAAGCAAATAATTAACTTTTTTTTAATTTCAGTTCTTTTTTTTAATTGTGACAATGACTTGGATATAAACGCTGAGTGGGAAGAGCTTCCAGTTATTTATTCAATTTTAAATTCAGGATCTGTTAATCAAACTAATAATGAACATTATATAAGAGTTCAGAAATCTTTTTTAGGGGATTATTCTGCTTTAGAAATGGCTCAGGTTGAAGATTCTGTATATTACTTAGAAAATGATGTAAAATTATGGGTTGAAAAGCTACTTAATGATCAAGTTGTTGACTCCATTAATTTAGATATTGTTTCAAACGTTAATAAAGATTATGGTTTTTTTGCAACAGATAATCATAAGATTTATAGATTTAACTCTCCACTTGTTAATGATAATGGAGATCCAGTATACCAGTTTAAAATTAATTTTTTGAATAAAATTACTGATCATTTTTCTTTTTCTACTGTTAATATTGTAGAACCAATCCGTATTAGAAGGTGGCCAACAAATAATAGTCAATCAACAGGTTTAATGAAGTTAGGTGAGGCAAATAATCCTATGTTAAATTTAGAGGTAAATCCATCTGTAAACGGAAAAATGTACAGATTTTTTTTAAGATTTAATTATATTGAAGTTGATCAAGATACTGGAGTTGAGGATACTTTGTTTGTGGATTGGAAATTTAGTCCAAAGATTGCTACTGAGTATCAATTAAATGGAAATTCAAATTTGTCTATTGATTTTAATATTAATTCAATTGAGTTTTTTCAATATTTAGCATCTGTTATTCCTGAGAAAGAAAATGTATACAGATATACAAATGGTGTATATTTCCAGGGAAGTGATGAGGGAGAGGTAGGTATAGTTCATCCATGTATAGATTTTTACTTTGAGGTACTAGATGCTGATTTATATAATTATTTCATTTCTCAAAATTCTTCTGGATTAATTCAGAATAGGCCAATTTATAGTAATATTAATAATGGTGTTGGTCTTGTCTCTTCAATTAGTCAATATACCTTTTTAGATCTTAAAATGGATAATAAGTCTAATGATTCATTGTCATCTGGTCAATTCACCAAACATCTCAACTTTGCTTGTTTTCAAGAAATTGGTTTTGGTATTGATACTGTGTTTAATTGTCAGTAACATGACTTTTTGTCACTTATTTTAAAATTAACATGTCAAATATGGTTGTAAAATTAGCTTGGCATAAAAGTTGAAGTACTTTTTTTCGTAACAAAATAAAATTAAATAAAATGAGTAAAGTAATCGGAATAGACTTAGGAACCACTAATTCATGTGTTTCTGTAATGGAGGGTAACGAACCAATAGTTATTCAAAATAGTGAAGGTACAAGAACTACACCATCTGTTGTCGCATTTTTAGATAATGGTGAAAGATTGATTGGTCAACCTGCTAAAAGACAGGCAATTACAAATCCTGAAAAAACAATTTCATCAGTAAAAAGATTCATGGGGGAAAGTTTTGAAAATATAAAATCTCAGTTAAAGAAGATTTCTTATAAAGTAGTAGAAGGAGAAAATAAAACACCAAGAATTGATATTGGAGACAGAAAATACACCCCTCAAGAAATATCAGCTATGGTTTTGCAGAAAATGAAGAAAACAGCTGAAGATCATTTAGGTACAGAAGTTAAAGACGCTGTTATTACAGTTCCTGCATATTTTAATGATTCACAAAGGCAATCTACAAAAGAAGCAGGTGAAATAGCTGGATTAAATGTTAAAAGAATAATAAATGAACCTACTGCTGCAGCATTAGCATATGGTCTTGATAAAAAAGATCAAGATATAAAAATTGCAGTTTTTGATTTAGGTGGTGGTACATTTGATATATCAATTTTAGAACTTGGTGATGGGGTTTTTGAAGTTAAATCTACAAATGGAGATACACATTTAGGTGGTGATGATTTTGATCAAGTAATTATTGATTGGATGGCAGAATCTTTTAAGCAAAAAGAGGGGATTGATTTAAGAGAAGATTCAGCTGCTTTAGCAAGGCTTAAAGAGGCAGCTGAAAAAGCAAAAATTGAATTATCTTCAAGTACTGAAACAGAAATAAATTTACCTTATGTAACAGCAACTGCTTCAGGCCCAAAACATCTTGTTGAAAAATTATCGAGATCACAGTTTGAGAAAATTGCTGATTCATTGATTCAGAGGTGCCTTGAACCTTGTAAAAAAGCAGTTTCTGATGCCGGATTATCAATTAATGAAATTGATGAAGTGATATTAGTAGGTGGTTCAACTAGAATGCCAGCCGTTCAAAACATTGTTGAAACATATTTTGAAAAAAAACCTTCTAAAGGTGTTAATCCTGATGAAGTTGTTGCTGTTGGTGCAGCTATTCAAGGTGGTGTTTTTAGTGGGGATGTTAAAGATGTTTTATTATTGGATGTTACTCCATTATCTTTAGGAATTGAGACTATGGGGAATGTTTGTACTAAATTAATAGAATCAAATACAACCATACCAACAAAAAAATCAGAAGTTTTTTCTACTGCATCTGATAATCAGCCTGCTGTTGATATTCATGTTTTACAGGGAGAAAGACCAATGGCTAAGGATAATAAAACAATAGGAAGATTTCAGTTAACTGATATTCCACCAGCACCAAGAGGTGTTCCGCAAATAGAGGTAACTTTTGATATAGATGCTAATGGTATAATTAATGTTAAAGCAAAAGATAAGGGTACAGGTAAAGAACAAAACATTAAAATAGAATCTGGAAATAAGTTATCCGAAGATGAGATTGAAAAAATGAAAAAAGAAGCGGAGGCAAATGCTGAAAGTGATAAAAAAGCTAAGGAATTTGCTGATAAAATAAATACTGCAGATGCACTAATTTTTAGTACAGAAAAACAACTAAAGGAAAATGGAGACAAAATACCAAAGGACAAGAAAAAAGAAATAGAAAGTCTTTTAGATTCATTAAAAAAAGCTCATTCAGAAAAAAACATTGAAGGTATTGATAAGTCAATAGAGGCATTAAATAATATGTGGCAATCTGTTTCTCAAGAAATGTATAAAAATACAGGAGAGGAAAAGCCAAAACAAAAAACAAATAAAGATAAGTCAAATACAGAAGATGTAACTGATGTTGATTTTGAAGAAATAAATGATGAAAAAAAGAAAAAATAATAACTTAAATAAAAAAAGGAGGTTAAAAAAACCTCCTTTTTTTATATCATATTAAATTTCTTTTCTATTTCTTCTATGTATGTCCTAAAGGTTTTGTCAGTTTCAGCTAAGTTATTGACAGTTTTGCAAGCATGTAATACTGTTGCATGATCTTTTCCTCCGCATTGTGCGCCAATATTTGCAAGAGATGATTTTGTGAGTTGTTTAGAAAAATACATTGCTAATTGTCTAGCTTGTACAATATTTCTTTTTCTTGTTTTTGATTTAAATGAATCAATACTTAAGTCAAAATAATCACAAACTATTTTTTGAATATAGTCAATTGAAACTTCTTTTGTTGTAGTTCTAACAAACCTGTCTATCATATCTCTAGCCAAGTTAATACTAATATCTTTTTTATTTAATGAAGATTGAGCCAATAAAGATATAAGAGCACCTTCTAATTCTCTAATATTTGTTGATATACTATATGCAAGATATTCGATTACATCGTTAGGAATGTCAATTCCGTCTTTGAATAGTTTGTTTTTTAGAATAGCAATTCTTGTTTCTAATTCAGGTTGTTGTAAATCTGCAGAAAGCCCCCATTTAAACCTTGATAACAATCTTTGTTCAACTCCACTCATGTCCACTGGTGCTCTATCTGAGGTTAATATTATTTGTTTACTATGTTGATGTAAATGATTAAAAATATGAAAGAATATATCTTGTGTTTTTTCTTTTGCTGCAAAAAACTGAATATCATCTATTATTAAAACATCAATTAGTTGGTAAAAATGAACAAAATCATTTCGAGTATTATTTCTAATTGATTCAATAAATTGTTGTGTAAACTTTTCAGCTGACACATATAAAACTGTTTTTTCAGGAAATCTTTCTTTTATTTCTACTCCAATAGCATTTGCTAAATGAGTTTTTCCTAAACCGACCCCTCCATAGATTAATAATGGATTGAAAGATGTGCCGGCAGGTTTTTTTGAAACAGCATAGCCAGCTGACCTAGCTAATCTGTTGCAGTCTCCTTCTATAAAATTACTAAATGTGTAATTTTGACTTAATTGAGAATCAATTTTTAATTTTTGTAATCCTGGAACAATAAAAGGATTTTTTATTTCATTATTAATTATTTCAGATGGTAAATTAATGTTTGGATTATTGATTGATTTTCTTTTTATACTAGGGACTTTAATTGTGTAAGGTCTTTGACTTCCATAAACATTTTCCATCATTATGCTATAAACAAGTTTTGATTCACCACCTAATTGTTTTTTTATTGCACTTGTTAAAAGATCTATATAATTTTCCTCTATCCATTCATAAAAAAATTTACTAGGAACTTCTATTGTTAAGGTTTTTTCTTTTAGTTTGATTGGCTTAATTGGCAAAAACCAAGTTTTAAAACTTTCTTCATTAATATTGTCTTTAATGTAAGACAGACAACTATTCCATACCTCAGAGGTAGTATTTTTCATCAAAAAAAATCAATTTATTGGGGTTAAACCATAACTAAAAATTAAAAAGGGATTTGTTAATTTTTAGTTAGTCAAATATGTAAATAAAAAAGTTTAAAAAAAAATTCTTTAACTATTGTTTTTTATTTTTTTTAGTGTTAAGTTATCAAAAATAGATGAAAAACTATTTTTACAGTTCTTTCATTAATAATTCATATACTTTTAATGTTTCATAAATGTCTTTTTTATTTACTTTTTCATCTGGTGAATGAACATTTTTTTCAGCTGACCCAATAAAACACCAGTCAAAAGGGAAGGGGCTTTTTTGTAGTTGATTTCCATCACTTCCCCCAGAGCTTTCAACTTCTATTTGAAATTGTAGCTTATTTTTTTTTACAAGATTAATTATTTTTTTTATGTAAGATCTTCTTGGAATTCCAGAATCTCGAGCTGAAATAACCGCTCCATGTCCAAATTTTATACCATCAGTAATCCATGTTACATCAGAAATTAATGCTTGTTTAACACCATATTTTTCATAAATATACTTTCCTAGGTAGCCAACGGAGCCACCGCCTGTTTCTTCCCAACAAGAAAATACAATAATTCCATCTAATAAATTCTCCGCAACTTTCAGGGAGTTCCATACTCCAAGTCTGTTGTCCATGTAGCAATTTTGTACATAATTTTTTGTTTCCCTCCAATTAGATTTAAAAACTAAATTTGTGCCTCTTTCTATTGTCCTATTGAAATCACAAGAAATTTTTTTAGTTATTTTGTTATAAATTAATCTAGTATTTATTTCTCCTAAAGAATCTTTTCCAAATAATTTAATTCCAGTTTTTAAAACTGGTCCACCTAGTTTAATTAGTTGATTGTTATAGCCTACTGTAAACCCAATTGAGTCAATGTGTGAAAAAATTGCACATCTTGGTTTTCCAAAAACTAATATTAAACAATTTTGGAATTTATCTCCATAAACAATTTTCGGTTTTCTTTTCCATTTTTTTTGGTTAATAGAAATATAATTAATTATAAAATTTCTCATTAATTCTTCATCCCCTGAAGGACTAAAAATACTTTGCATTTCTTTTAATAATTCCATGTTTAATTAATTGATTTTTTATTTTTAATTATAAATAAATTATCACTTCCAACAGTAATTTTTTTATGATTTTTATTTATAAAAAAATTAGGTGCCTTAATTCCTTGTTTATTTTTATTTTTTGAAATAAATATTCTTGCTTCATCCCATAATTTTTCTTTTATAAAATTATTTAAAAGGATTCTTCCTCCTTCAACTAAAATAGAGTTAATATTTTTAGTTTTTATTTTTTTTACTAAATCAATTAAATGGTCTTGTTCTTCAATTTTTATACAACTTAAATTAGATTTATTTTGTGGAGTTTTTTTAGATGTTATAATTATTGTTTTACTTTCTTTATTAAAAATATTTAATGTTTTTGGTAAAGTTTGATTTTTGTCAAAAACTATTCTAATTGGATTTTTTCCTTTTACGTTTCTAGCTGTTAGTTTTGGGTTATCAAAAAGAGCAGTATTTTTTCCTATCATTATTGAATCAATTTTAGCTCTCCATTTATGAGATAATTTTCTACTCTCATTACAACTTATTTTTTGAATACCATTTTTATAGTTTTTATTATTAATAAATCCATCTTTTGTTTGGCTCCATTTTAAAATTATATATGGTCTTTCATGAATTTGATTTACAAAAAACTCTCTATTTAAATCAATACATTTTTCTCTTAAAACACCAGTTTTAACAAAGCATTTTTCTTGTAGTTTTTTAATACTTTTTCCATTTACTTTTTTGTTTGGATCTTTTGTTCCAATGATTATCCTTTTTATATTTTTTTGAATAATTAAATCAACGCACGGGGGTGTTTTTCCAAAATGAAAACATGGTTCAAGATTAACATATAAGGTGGATTTTTTTAACAAATTTACATCTGTTACACTATTAATTGCATTTACTTCTGCATGATTAGAACCAAAAAATTCATGGTATCCTTTTCCAATTATTTCTTTTTTTTCTGAGACAATTACGCACCCAACCATTGGATTAGGGAATGTTTTATTTTTCCCCTTTTTTGCTAGTTCTAAACAAAGACTCATTATTTTTTCATCAAAAGTCATATTTCAAAAGTACATTTTTTGTGTAAATTAATACTATGATTAGTTTAATTGAGTTGAAAAGTATTTATCAAAATGAATTAAGTGATTTATATTCTAAAAATGAAATTAAGAGTATAGTTAATTTATTAATTGAATTTGAATTTAATAAAAAACCTATTTTCTTAAATCAAAATTCACCTTTGAGTGATATAAAATTTAAAAAAATATTACTTTATCTTAAAAAACTAGAATTAGGTCACCCAGTAAATTATATAATTGGACATAAATCTTTCTATGATTTAAAAATAAAAGTTAATAATAATGTATTAATACCTAGAGGTGAAACAGAAGAATTGGTTCATTGGGTCTTACAATATATAAAGCCCAGCTATAACATTTTAGATTTATGTACTGGTAGTGGATGTATTTCTGTTGCTTTGGCTGCAAAAACACCAACAAGTAAAATAATAGCACTAGATATTTCTAAAAAGGCTATAAATCTTGCAATTGAAAATGCAAAACTTAATAATGTTTCTATTTCTTTTTTATGCTTAGATATATTAAATGATAATCTAGATTTTTTAAATAAACAAAATATTATAGTTAGCAATCCGCCTTATGTATTAAATTCACAAAAAAAAATCATGCATAAAAATGTTTTACATTTTGAGCCTCATTTAGCCCTTTTTGTTGATGATGATAATCCTTTAATATTTTATAAAAAAATCATAAATATTTCTAAAAAAAAATTATTTAGAAATGGCTTTCTCTTTTTAGAAATTAACGATTTGTTTTCCGTTGAAATTAAAGATTTATTAAAATTAAATGGTTTTAAAAATGTAACAATAAAAAACGATATTCATGGTAAACCAAGGTTAGTAAAAGCACAATTATTATAATATATTTACTTTTTAATAATGAATCCAGAGCAAAAAATTAAATTTTTAAGAAAAGAAATTCAATTACATAATCATAAATATTATGTTTTAAATTCTCCTTCAATTTCTGATTATGATTTTGATAATTTATATAACGAGTTATTGTATTTAGAAAGTCAATTTCCTCAGTTTGATGATTTTAATTCACCAACAAAAAGAGTAGGTAGTGATATAGTTTCTAATTTTAACTCATTTTCTCATATAGAGCCAATGCTTTCTTTATCTAATACATACTCTAATACTGAGTTGATTGATTTTGACACAAGAGTCAAGAAATTAACAACTGAAAATATTGATTATGTATGTGAGCTTAAATATGACGGTGTTTCAATAAGTATTGAATACAAAGATGGTATTCTCGTGCAAGCTTTGACTAGGGGGGATGGTGTAAAGGGAGACGATGTAACTAATAATGTAAAAACTATTAAAAGTATTCCTCTGAAATTACAAGGGGATTTTCCTAATCACTTTTTTATTAGAGGTGAGATTTTCATGCACATAGAAACTTTTTCTAAATTAAATACTGAAAGAAAAAAGAATAATTTACCATTATTTTCTAATCCTCGAAACACTGCTTCAGGTTCTTTAAAAATGCTAAAAAGTAGTGAAGTTGCTAAACGTAAATTAGATTGTTTTTTATATTATATAATAGGAAATGATTTGCCTTATAAATCTCATTACGATAATCTACAAAAAGCAAAAGATTGGGGCTTTAAAGTTCCTTCTGAGGTGTCATTAAAACATGATATTAATGGAGTTATTTCTTTTACTAAAGAATGGGCTGAAAAAAGAAAAAATTTACCATTTGAAATTGATGGAATAGTTATTAAGGTAAACTCATTGGTCCAACAAAAAAATATGGGATTTACTTCAAAATTTCCTCGTTGGGCTATTGCATATAAGTTTAAGACTCAGCAAGTTGAGACTATTTTAGATTCAATATCTTATCAAGTAGGAAGAACGGGTGCGATAACACCTGTTGCTAATTTAAAGCCTGTTAGTATTAGTGGAACAATAGTAAAGCGGGCTTCATTACATAATGCAGACCAAATTCTAAAATTAGACATTAGATTGGGTGATTCGGTATTTTTAGAAAAAGGAGGTGAAATTATTCCTAAAATTGTTGGGGTTAATATTTCAAAAAGAGATTTGTTTAGCAACCAAAGATTATTATTTATTGAAAGGTGTCCAGAATGTAATTCTTTGCTTGAAAGGAATGAGGGAGAGGCGCAGCATTATTGTGTTAATCGTAATTTTTGTCCTCCTCAAATTAAAGGAAAAATAGAGCATTTTGTTAGTAGAAAAGCAATGAATATTGATAGTATAGGAAAAAAGCAAATAGAAAAATTATTTAATGAAGGTGTTTTACAAAAGATCATTGATTTGTATAATTTACAAAAAGAAAGTTTAATAAATTTTAGAGGATTTGAAGAAACATCAGTTGATAAATTATTATATGCAATTGAAACATCAAAAAAAAATAAGTTTGAAAAAGTTTTATTTGCTTTAGGAATTAGGTTTGTTGGTGAGACTGTTGCTAAAACAATAGCGAAAAAATTTAAATCAATTGATAATCTAATTAATGCTTCTTATGAAGAGTTAATGTCTGTAGATGAGATTGGGGAAAAAATTGCAAGTAGCATTATTCAATATTTAATTGATGAGGAAAACCTGAAACAAATAAAATTACTTAAGGAAAAAGGTCTTCAGTTTAAAATATTTGATGAAAAAACAATATCAAATATTTTATATAATAAAACAATTGTTATTTCAGGAGTTTTTATTAAAAAAAGTAGAAATGAAATTAAAAATTTAATCGAGTTAAATGGAGGTAAAAATTCATCTTCAATTTCTTCTAAAACTGCTTTTATTATAGCAGGTGAAAATATGGGCCCAAAAAAGAAAGAATTAGCTAAAAGATTAGCTATAAAATTAATTTCTGAGGATGAATTTTTAACAATGATTTCTTAAATTGTTAATAATTATATTTTTTTATGAAAAAATTTATTCAATCTTTTTTTTTAAAACAATCTATAAAAACCTTTTCGAATAATAAAAACAAGAGAGTTTTCAAGTCTTTTCGGACATTTTATAAGACAAAAAAAATTGGAATAATTTTTAACGGTGATCCAAAGAAAAATATTGATATTACAAGACAGTTGATAGATTATTTTAAAGAAAAAGGCATCTCCTGTGAGGCATTAGGTTTTGTTAATAAACTTAAAATGAATGAATATAATTTAGCAAGTTTAAATATTGACTATTTTAACTTAAAGGATTGTAATTTTTTTGGCTTTCCTAAGAATGATAGAGTTATAAATTTTACATCTGAAAAATTTGATATTTTAATTAACATTTCAGATGAAAATAATTTAATCTATGATTATCTTGTTTCTCATTCATCTGCTAAATTTAGAGTTGGTAAAGATAATCATGACTTATACGATCTTTTAATTAATGCAAAAAATAATAATAGTAAAGATTTTGTATCCGAGGTTATTTTTTATCTAGATTTAATTAGCAAAAATAATCAATAACTAAAAAAGTAAATTAATATTTATTTTAACTTTTTTATGACTGTTAAATTCTTTTGAATACATTGTAGATAATTTGCTTTATTTTGTATCTTGCAAAATTAGCTTAGTATTCTAAAAATTAACAGAGAATTTTTATGAGCATTAAATCAAAGATACATCAACTATTTTTAATAGTATTTTTTTTATTTTCCACCAATGGAAATTTAATAGCTCAAAACACAATAAATTTTAATTTAACTTATATTGATTACTCAGGAGGTGTGACAGGTAATGTTGGTGAGGTAATTAATATTCCTGTTGAAGCTGTTTTTTATCAAGAAGAGGGTAGGTGTGAAGGTGGATTTGGTCCATGTTCTGCATTTCTTATTAATTCTCAAGACCCAACTATTGATATTGACTTTACTATTAGGGAGTTGCAAGATGTGCAGTTTGAAGCATTTGGAGGAGGTAATTTAAATAATGATTTTTCTGGTAATGGGGTAATTGGTTTTGAAGATTTGTTAACTGAGTTTCAAGTTTGGCCACCTGATTCAAGTATAACAAATTGTGAATACACACCGGTTCCAGGTTCTAATTCATTTATTGCTTCAAATATTTGTGCTGATGATGTTGATAATATAATAAACAGTATTGGTCAATTTGTTGTAGAAATGGTTGCTACTCTTCCAACTGAATGTGATGATGCACCCACTGATGGTATAAATGACAATCAAGCTTTTTGGTTTTTGCAATTTAATTTATTTTTTCCTGATGAAATATCAATAACAAGCACTTCTTCTAATTCATGTGGTTTTAATACCACCTGTAATGGTTCAAATGATGGTGAAATTACTGCTATTGTTTCTGGTGGGGTTCCTCCATATTCTTATGAATGGACAGATGAAAATGGAAATATTATATCTAATAATCAAACTGCATCTAATTTATCTGTTGGTTTTTATACAGTTACAGTAATTGATGATAATGATGATTTTATATTTGACTCCAACGGAGATGGGGGAGGGGTAGTATGTTCAGAAACTTTCGAAGTTACTGAGCCTGATCCAATAATAGTTAATTTATCCATATTTGAAGGTGAAGATTTATCAAACCTTCAACTTGATTGTGCTGGTGATACTAATGGGTCTATTTTTATTGATGTAATTGGAGGCTGCCCTCCGTATAATTTTTCTTGGTCAAATGGTTCTAATTCTGAAGATATAGAAAATCTTTCTGCTGGAAACTATACTTTAAATGTTTCTGATTCAAATAATTGCTTTGTAGAATTTACTCAAGAAATTACAGAGCCTTCTAATATATTAATTGAAAAAAATATTGATAATTCTGTAGATAGCGATGGATGTAATAATTTAGGTGTTATTGATATTGATGTAAGTGGAGGGACGCCATTTAATTCAGAGCCATTGTATCTTTTTGAGTGGAGTGTTGATAGTGATGATAATGGAATACCTGATGTTGTAATTAGTAATGAAGAAGATATAAGTAATTTAACGGCAGATACATATTATATAACAGTAACTGATGCTTTAGGTTGTCAAACAACTGAAATTTTCACTATAACTTGGCCAGGACCTTTTGCTGTTATTATTGAAGGAACATCTAATTTAGAAATGAGTTGTTTTGGTGACTGTGATGGCGTTATAAACATTTCCCCTTCTGGTGGAAGTGGAGATTATCTATATGCTTGGTCTTCAATTGATGGGGTTGAAATTCCATTAGCTCAAGAAAATAATCAAAATTTGTCAAATTTATGTGCTGGTGAATATTCAATAACAATTATTGATAATGTATTTCCTGATTGCACTTGGAATGAGATTATTACTATTACTCAGCCTCAACAAGAATTAACATTAGAAGAAATTCTAGTTAATAATGAATTAGTTTGTTTTGGAGATTGTGTTGGCTCTATTGATATAAATGTCTCTGGAGGAACAGGAGATTATACATACTCTTGGTCAAACGGTGATACAACACAAGATTTAAATAACTTATGCGCTGGTGAGTATTCTTTAGTTGTAACAGATGAAAATGAATGTCAAATTCAAGCTTCATATGAAATAATACAACCAGATTCTCCTTTAACATTAGATGGAGTCACTATTGATAATACTTGTTTTGGGTCTAGTAACGGTTCAGTTGATGTTACTGTAACTGGAGGTGCTGGAAATTATTCTTATAGTTGGTCTAATGGAGAAACGTCTGAGGATATAATTGGCCTAACGGCAGGAATTTATGTGTTAATTGTTACTGATGATAATGGATGTATTATTGAGCAATCTTTTGATATATTTGAACCAGATGAATTGCAGGTCACTATTGAAAAATCTGATAATAATGGTTTTAATATTTCTTGTTTTGAAGGGTCAGATGGAACTATTAATATAACTCCAAATGGTGGTAGTGGGTTTTATTCTATTTCATGGTCTAATGGAGAAACAACTGAAGATCTAGTTGGTTTATCTGCTGGTTCATATGAAGTTACAATTACTGATCAAAATGATGAAAGTTGTTTTATTATTGAAACAGTTGTTTTAGATCAGCCAACTGATATTCAAATTTCTTTAACTTCTACTGATTTGTCATGTTTTGAATTATGTGATGGGACTATTGATGTATTAGTAACAGGAGGTGTTAATGATTATGCTTATGAATGGTTTGGTCCAAATGGATTTACTAGTAATGAACAAAATTTATCTAATTTATGTTCAGGTGTTTATAATTTAAATGTATTAGATTTTAACAACTGTATACAAACTATTGAAATTGAAATTCTTCAACCAGAATTAATAACCACTAATGTCAATATTATACCTCCCGCTTGTTCAGGTTACCCAGCATGCGTAACAACTTCTTCGATTGGGGGTACGGGTAGTAATTATACTTATTCATTTTATCAGGATCAAGGTGAAACTGGTCCTTTAGATAATTGCACACCAGATCCTACAGATATTTTAGTTGAGCCATCAATCACAAATGGTTGTTTTGATTTAGTTGCAGGAGAATATTATGTAATTACTACTGATGAAAATGGATGTTGTGTATTTAATTTATTTTCTATTTCAGCTGCTGATGATGTTAGTGTAGATATAAATGAAGTTCCTGATTGTTACCCTAATGATAGTTTTTTAATTTTATCTGGTTGGACACCCCCTATGGAAACTTATACAGTCATTATTTTTGATAATGATACTGATAACGATGGTTTTTCAAATATTAATTCTAATAATAATCCTATAGATGATGATATTGATAATAACAATGGATTGAATATAACTGATGATGATATTGATGGTGATGGTATATTAAATGTTGATGATTATATTGACTTGGATGGAAATGGTTTTTTTAATTTAGGTGATGTAAATACTCAGTATTTATTTAGTAATCCCCCAATGTATGATTTTGTTTATGACCAACAAGCTGATATAGATTGTGGTGATTTCTTGGGAGGTGTTTGGGATGGAAATGGAAATGGTCCAGGTAGTTGTAATGAATTCCCACTTGTTTATGATGGAGGATCTACTGTTGTACTTATTATTGCTGAAAGTGGTTGTTTTAATTTTCAAGTAGTTTCTAATAGTAATGATATTTATTTGCCAATAGGAACAGATTTTGAGGTGGTTTCTCCAAATTGTTTTGGTGAAGCTAATAGTATAGTGTTTGAAAATAATGATATTGATGGTGATGGAATATATGATGATAATGGGAATTGTATATCATCTTGCAATGATGATGATCCAGATATTGATGGTGATGGTATTTTAAATGTAAATGATAATGATATAGATGGTGATGGTTGTTTAGATGATGGCACTTATACAAATGAAGAATGTACAACATGTGGTTGCAGTGGTTCAATTGCGATTAATATTCTTGAAGATGAGGATTATGTATTTCCTTATACTGTTTATATTTCATCTCAAGTTTATGATCAAGAAAATAATTTAATATTTGAAAGTTCTAATAGTGATTCCGATTTGTTTGATTTAGATGAAAATTATGTTTGGTTTAATGAGGGTGATCCTGATGATGACAATGATGGCTTATTTGATTATGAAGATCCATTTCCTTTTGATGTAAATAATGATGGGGTTGATGATTGTGTAGGTCCCATTTATGATTGTGATAATGATGGTTTATTGAATGATGAGGATCCTGATGCTGACAATGATGGTGTTTTGAATGGTTCAGATAATTTATTTAGCATTTCTGATTTAATAGATAATACTTTTATAAGTATTTATGATCTTAATAATGGTATTTCAACTAATGATCTTAATGGAAATGGAATAATAGATCAGTTAATTATTAGTGATTTGTGTGTAGGGGAATATTTTTACATAGTTCAAGATAGTAATGGTTGTGAATCAAATCCAGTTATTTTTGAAGTAGAGGAAGTAGAAGATTTAGTTGTTGAAGTAAATACTGGTCAAGATCCACCAATTTTATGTTTTGGGGATTGTAGCGGATTTATTGATGTTACGGTATCTGGTGGATCAGCTCCATATTCATTCCTTTGGTCTAATGGAGAAACAACTGAAGATTTGTCAAATTTATGTGCTGGTTTTTATAGCTTGACAGTAACAGATTCAAATGGGTGTTGTGAAATAATTGAAAGAACTATTACTGAAGTGCCAGAAATTGATATATCTATATCTTCATATACTGAGAATTTAAATTGTTTTAATGATTGTAATGGAGAGATTAATATTGATATTTCAGGAGGTGTTGAGCCGTATGATATTTTATGGTCTGGTCCTAATGATTTTTTTAGTACTGATGAAGATATAAATAATTTGTGTGCTGGAATATATATATTAGAATTAATAGATTCAACAATTGGTATTGATGGAAATGGTTGCTTTGCCACTATTGAGGTTGAAATTAATGAACCTGAAGAATTACTAGCAAATTTTGATGTTATAGGTTCCTGCTTTAATGATTCTGATGGTTCAATTGACATGACTATTATTGGTGGTACACCAAATTATAATATTGAATGGTCCAATGGAGAAACAACGGAAGATTTAAATAATTTAAGTGTTGGAAATTATACAGTTACTATAACTGATCAAAATTTATGTGTGTATACAAATACTATTGAAATTAATCAATCTGATCCAATTGTACTTTCTGAAACTCATTCTGATTATGATGGATTTGGTGTCTCTTGTAATGGTAATTCTGATGGATTTATTGATATTACAGCATCTGGGGGTGGTGGGATATTCAGCTATAGTTGGTCAAATGGCAATAACACTGAAGATCTTGATAATTTAAGTTCTGGAATCTATACTTTAATAGTTACTGACCAAAATGGATGTTCAGAAAATATAAGTATTGAGATAACAGAACCTGATGGTATAGAAATTACAGAAGTGCATTCTGATTATGATGGATTTGGTGTTTCATGTAATGGAAATAGTGATGGCTTTATAGATGTCTCTGTAAGTGGAGGAACAGGTCTTTATTCTTATTCATGGACATCTGATAATGGCTTTGTGAGTAATCAAGAAGATATTTCAAATATTAATTCAGGTACTTATTTTCTTACCGTGTCTGATGAAAATGATTGTCCAATTACAATAGAAGTTGAAATTACAGAACCGGACGAATTAGTTGCTTCAGTTTCTCTGACTCAGGACATATTATGTAATTATTGTGATGATTCAGGTAGCACAGTTTTAGAAAACGAAGAAGGTATAATTTCTCTTTCGATTTCTGGTGAATTTGGAGATTATTCATTTGATGTTTTTGATATTAATGGCTTACTTTTTTCAGATACAACGGATGGAAACTATATTTTTCAAACTACTGTTCCTGGGGATTATTATTTTGTTGTTACGGATTTTAATAGTTGTAACTCAATAACCACTGAAATAATTAATATTTCAGAACCCGAACCACTTTGTATTAACGATGTTTTAATTAATAATTCAAGTTGCTTTAGTTTTTTGTTTAATGATGCGAATATTGAAATAAATGTTACTGGAGGTACACCACCTTATAATTACGGATGGTCATCAAATGTACCTGGTCCTGGCCTACCAAATTTACCAATTATTGATAATTTATCAGCTGGAACTTATAGTGTGATAATTACGGATTCAAATAATTGTCAAATTATTTCAGAATCCTATCAAATTACTGAACCTAATCCAATTGATTTAGATATTTGTTTTGATGAATTTGTATGTTGTGGAGAAAATAATGGAACTATTGTTGCTAATGCAAATGGTGGTGATCCAAGTTATAATTATACATTATTTGATGCAACAGTAAACCCTCCATCTGAAATAGGCTCTAATGCAATAGGTTTATTCAATGGTCTATCATCTGGTGAATATCTTTTAATTGTTACTGATAGTAGTTGGTCAGAAGATCTAGCATCAATAGATCCTAATGCTTGTTCTTCTTCAGAAATTATTATTATTAATGAATCTTGTCCAGTTATTAATGTTGTTAATCAAGAAGAGGCTGGTTGTAGTGAAGAAGCAAATTTATATTTTGATATTTCAGGAGGTGTATTGCCGTATTATATATACGTAGATGGATTAGAAACTGATACTGTTTTTGAAGATTCTTCTAATTATTTAATTCCTTTAAATTCAGGAAATCATGAAATATATATAACTGATTCTAATATTGATATTATAAATAGTTGTGATACTATAAATACTTTTTGTCAATCAGAAAGTATAAATGTTGATGTTGATATAATTGATGCAGTTTTTGAAATTGAAGATATAATAATAAATCAACCATTATGCCCAGGTGATGATGGTTCAATGACAATATTAGCTTCAGGTTCTCAGCCACCAGAAGGGGAGTTAGCAAATTTTGAATTTGGCTTTGATACTAATAATGATGGAGTGCTTTCTTTATTTGAAGTAGAAGCTGCTTATTTTAGTGAATACACTGAATTAAATGAATTTGGTGTAAACTACACATTTATAGTTCCTTATGTATCTTCAGGTGAATATTTATTTAATTCATTTGAATATTTTGAATGTTCTGAATCAGGTTCTTTTATTATTGATGAAGTTAATGATTTAAATTTTGAAAATTTCTTTGTTACTGTTGATGCTGAATGTTTTGGATCTTCTGGAAGTGCTTATGTGAGCACACAAGATATAATTGGTGGAACACCTCCATACTTAGTAAATTGGTATTTATTAGACCCTGAATTTGGAAACTTAATAGAAGATCCAAATGGCAATGGAAACGGTAATGCATTATATGCCGGTGACTATATAGTTCAAATAACGGACAGTAATGGGTGTGTATATGACCATTCTTTTTCAATTGGTCAGCCTGAAGAAGAACTTTTGGCAAATTTAGAAGTTTATGATCCAGTATGTTTTAATAATAGTGCTTGTTTTGGTTCTGTAACTTCATTTGCAACAGGTGGTCAAGGAAACAATTACATATACACTTGGTTAGATTCAAATAATAATATAATTATTAGCGGAGGTTTAAATACTCTAAATAATTTGTGTGAAGGTGATTACTCTGTTGTAATATCAGATGGAATATGTAATCCAATTACACAGAATTTTTCAATTTCTGAACCCGAAGAAATAGAAATAGAAATTAATACTGAGTTACTTTGTTATGGAGATATGGTTGTTTTACCTGATAATCCTAATGTTCCAAACTTAACAGTAAATACGTCCATAAATTCCTCTGTTGAACCTGTTTCTATTTATTGGTTTGATAATACAATTCCTAATTCGGATACACAAATATTAGTTGTAGATAATTTTGGAAATATTTCACTAAATACAAACGCATTAGATATAGATGGAGATGGTGTTCTTAATGTTTTAGATTCTGACTTAGATGGTGATGGTTTAAATAATAATAATTTTATTCAAAACCCAAATGCCAACGAAGATAATGACCCATTAGGATATGGAAATGGAACTTGGTGGCCATATTTATCATCAAATAATTTAAATACTGATATTTCAGATAATGGATTTTCTATTTCAACTGTTGATGGATTATATGCAGGTAGTTATTATCTATATATTATTGATGAAAATGGTTGTTTTTCAGAAATGATATATAATATTCAAGAACCAGATGAATTAGTTGTTTCTTGGAATGAATCTGATATTGATACTTTAATTGAATGTTATGGTGAGAATAATGGCTCTCTTGGTATTATTATTGAGGGTGGAACACCTATAGATGATGATACTTGGCCGTTTCCTTATTATTATACAACATGGATAAATACTGAAACATCTTCCTCTTTTTCAACTCAAGAAATATTAATTGATACTTTAAGTCCAGGTACTTATATTATTGAAATTGAGGACGCTAACGGTTGCACAGCTCAAACTGAAGAAGTTATAATTACTGAGTCAGATCCATTAATTATATCTCAAGTAAATGTTTCTAATTATAATAATTATGAAATATCCTGTTTTGGTGCTGATGATGGAGCTATACAGGTTTTTGTTGAAGGAGGTATTGGGCCTTATATCTTTAATTGGACTGGTCCAAATGGATTTTCTTCCAATTCTTCATTCTTATCTAATTTGAGTCCGGGGACATATAGTTTAACTGTAACTTCAAATTTGCCACAAAATTTAATAGGAGAAGGTTGTGTTGAAACTTTAGAAATTGAAATAACAGAGCCAGATGAAATATTGATTACAGAAACTCATTCTGATTATAATGGATTTGGTGTTTCATGTAATGAAAATACAATTGGATTAGAGAATCCTTGTGACGGTTATATTAATATAGATATTTTAGGTGGCGTTCCTCCATATAATTATCAATGGAGTGGAGATTCATTTAGCACTAGTGAAGATTTGTTAGACATTTGTTCTGGAACATATACTTTAACCGTTTCTGATCAAAATAATTGTATACAAGATATAACAGTTGAGATAACTGAACCTAATAATATAACATTTAATCAAAATATCGGTCTAGATATAACACCTGCTAGTTGTAAGAATGGTAATAATTCAGATGGCTCTATTTCTATAAATTTAGATTATATACAAGGTGATGTTCCTCCATATAATATTACCTTACTTGAAACGGGTGAGCAGTTTACCAATGTTTTATCAGGTACTTCTTTAAATTTTGAAAATTTAACCTGGGATTTAAATAACGATGGTTTTATTGATCCTTACAATATTCTAATTGAAGATTCAAATGGTTGTCAAGTACTTATTGAGTCAATTTTTGTTTCATACAGTACAGGCATTTTTCAAGTATTACCTTCACCACTTTATAATATTCCTCCAACTTGTTCATCAAATGATGATGGTAGTTTATTAATAGGTTCTATTGACGGCGGGGAGTTACCATATCAGGTTATATGGTCAAGTGATAATGGTTATTCAAATTCTTATATGTGGACAGATAATGGAATTTCAAATGAAAACTTACTAGCTGGTGGTACACCTGGTGATATTGATGGTGATGGTATTTACAATTACCTAGATAACAATATTGATGGAGATGCACTTGATAATAATGATCCTCTGGAAGATGATATTGATGGTGATGGAATTTCAAATGAAAATGATCCAAATCCATATGGAAATGGAACTGAACTAGCTACTATATTATCAGAAGGTATTTATTATTTGACTGTGATTGATGCTAATGGTTGTGAATCTCAATATGAATATGTATTAGATGCTGAACTTCCTGAATATGATGCTTATATATCTGATTATAATGGTTTTAATATTTCATGTGGCTATAATGGAGATAACTGTGAAGATATTGAAGAGAATGCTATTTTAACAATTAATGAAATTCAATTTGATTTTAATGCGGGTCCTCCTAGTTTACCTTTTTGGCCATCTTATGAAGCTTACCCAATTACAATACTGTTAAATGGTGAAGAAATAGCCGTTATTAATGATGAGCAGCAATTACCGTATCAAATTCCTAATTTGTCACCAAACATAGTAGGTGGAGATATTATTTCGGATTCTTATGAAATTACTTTAATTGATAATAATAATTGTTTCATTCAGTCAGTTAATTCAGACTTGATAAGTAATGGAGGTATATTTGATGTATTTGCTCCAGAACCACTAGATGTTTCTTTTTCAACTGGAGAATGTCCGGAATGTCAAGATGCAGAAAATGGAATATTAGAAATAATTTTTAGCGGTGGTGTTGGAGCCGGTGGAGGTTATAATTTCTATTTTGATCAAGATGGAAATAATGAGATAGTTTATGCAAATGATCTAGATGGTGATTGTGTTTTTAATTTTATTCCAGGAACTAATTTACCTCTAGATATAGATATTGATGGTGATGGTATACTCAATTTTAGCTATGATTTAGATGGAGATGGTATTCCAAATTTTAATTCAGATATTGACAATGATGGAATTGAAAATGAAATGGATGAAGATATTGACGGTGACGGTATTTTAAATATAAATGATA
>MDTB01231535.1_pt1 | contig 26658 bp, 40 predicted proteins | sample 811161 | NCBI WGS metagenome assembly MDTB01 (sample SAMN05326650, study PRJNA326480) | marine metagenome | isolation source: seawater | place: Mediterranean Sea | collected 2009 | reverse complement strand
TGGTTCATCCAATACCAAAAATTCAGGTTTTTTTGCAATAGCTCGCGCAATCAATACTCTTTGAAACTCACCACCGGATAAACTTTTAATATTCCTATATTTTAAATTTTTTACGCCAGTTAAAATTAAAGCATCATCTAAATCTTTTTCTTTTAACTTTTCTGTAAGGTTCATGAAATCAACAACACGTACGGGCAAAGTCCAATCAATTGAAATTTTTTGCGGCACGTATCCAATTTTATTTGTATATTTATCAACATGGCCTTTAGCATTTTTGTAGATTCCTAATGCAATTTTTGCTGTTGTTGATTTACCCGACCCATTAGGCCCTATAAGAGTTACAATTTCTCCTTTTTTTACTTCAAACGAAACACCCTTTACTAACCACTTGTTATTTATCTGAAGTCCGGCATTATTCAATTTTGCTACAACATTATTCATAATAATAAATTAATTTATTGACAAATACGTAATTGTTACATTATAACGCTTGTTATAATATAACGCTTGTTATAATATAACATTATAACAATGAAAAAAGCATTAGTAAATATAATCAATTTTACCTTTATTTTCTTATTTTCTGTATCAATAACTGCAAGGTCAGAAATAAAAGTTGTTACTTCTATTAAACCGATACATTCATTAGCTTCGTATTTAATGCAAGGCATTGGTTCACCTTCGCTAATTGTAGAAGGTAGTAATTCACCTCACAACTTTACTTTAAAACCTTCTCATGCAAAAATGTTGCAACAAGCCGACCTTGTATTTTGGGTAGGAGAAAATTTAGAAACGCCCCTAGAAAAACCCATTAAATCTATCTCAAAAAAATCTAAAGTAATTGAATTATTAGAAATTAATGGATTAAAAAAACTAGAATTTAGAGAAAAAAACATATATGATGGTCATGATGACCACGGACATAAAAAGAAGGATGATCATGGACACGCACACGGTGACCATGACCCGCATATTTGGTTAGATCCTTCAAATGCAAAAGTAATTGCAAAAAAAATGACTAAAGAGTTAGTCTCTTTAGATAAAGAAAACGCTAAAATTTATAAAGAAAACTCAAAAAAATTGATTAAAGAAATTGATCTTTTAATAAAAGATATAAAAAATAATACAAATAAAAACGCCAGCTTTATTGTATTTCACGATGCTTATCAATATTTTGAAAAAAAATTCCGTGTAAATGCGATTGGAGCTTTAACAGTCAATACCGATATACTTCCTGGTGCAGAACAATTAAAAGATATAAGAAATGTAATTAATAAAAAGAAGGCAAAGTGTATATTCTCCGAACCTCAGTTTAATCCAAATATAATTAATACAATAGCAAAAGATACAAATATTAAAACTGGCGTTTTAGATCCTCTTGGCTCAACATTACCAGCTGATAAAAATCAGTACTTTATGTTAATTAAAAATATATCGAATTCTTTAAAACCCTGCTAATTTTAAAAGATGTTATTAATTATATAATAAGTTAATCCAACAATACCAACTGCAAATACAACGCTTTGTACCCAAAAATTTAGTAGCTTGCTAAGGGGCGCTTTAGTAAATCTTTTCCAAGGGATAAAATAATAAGCTATTAAAGTTACTAAAATATAAAACAATATTGTTTCAGTTAATGTAATCATTTTTGATATTTATCTTTCCATTCTTCATAACCCATACCATATATTTCCTTTCTTGCATCAGGATCTGATATATTTTCGCCCATTTTTATTGCCTCTTCTCTGTACCATTTGGAGAGACAATTTCTACAAAATCCCGCTAAATTCATAAGATCAAGATTTTGAACATCCTTTCTCTCACCCAGATGTTTTATTAATCTCTCAAAAGCTTTAGCTTGAACTTTCTTTTTTGTAGCTTCATCCATAAAAATAATTATATTGATTTTTATGAAATTATCAGGTTCTTATGAAATTCCAACTGATAAACAATCAGTTTGGGATGCTTTAAATAGCCCAGAAATTCTTCAAAAATGCATTCCAGGTTGCGAAGAATTTAAAAAAAATTCCGATACTAGCTTTACTGCAACAGCAACTAACAAAATTGGACCATTTAATGCTAGTTTCACAGGAGAGATTGAATTAAAAGACTTAAATCCTCCAGATAGTTACAAAATAGTTGGACAAGGAGACTCTCCTGTAGGCTTTGCTTCTGGCGAAGCAAGCGTAAAACTGGAGGAAAATAGCGGTGTAACAACATTAACTTATAGTGTCGAAGCGCAAGTCGGTGGTAAAATAGCTCAAGTTGGCTCTAGATTAATTGATATGACGGCAAAAAAAATGGCAGATATCTTTTTTGGAAAATTTACTGAGTCTATCTCTCCAGCAGGTTCAAAACCAAGAGAAAACATAAAAGTATCAACTAAATCATCAATTAATAAAAAATTATTACTTGCATTGGGTTGCTCGGTCGCGATAGGCGCTATTTTGTTGATAATTTCTTAAACAACCTACGGTAGAGACAATATTGTCATATTGAGATTTTCTCTCAATTTAGTAAATTTAGGTTATTATTTTTTTAGGAAAGAACATGAAAACAGTAAACATAACTATAAACGGTAAAAAAGTTTCGAAAGAAGTTGAAGATTATACTTTATTATCAACATTTATAAGAGAAAATTTAAATTTAACTGGCACACATATTGGATGCGATACAAGTCAGTGTGGTGCGTGTGTTGTTCACGTAGATGGAAAATCAATGAAAAGTTGTGCATTATTAGCTGCTGACGTTAACGGAGCTAAAGTAACGACCATAGAAGGTTTAGCAGAAAATGGTAAACTTCACCCAATGCAAGAAGCTTTTAAAAAGCATCACGGCTTACAGTGCGGCTATTGTACACCAGGTATGGTAATGAGCGCAGTTGATTTATTGAAAAATAAAAAGAATCCTAGTGATAAGGAGATTCGTGAATGGTTAGAAGGTAACATTTGCCGATGTACTGGATACCAAAACATCGTTGCAGCAGTTAAAGATGCTGCAACAAAAATGTAAATAAAAAACTTAAAAGGAGAAAAAAATGGCAGCAAGCATGATAGGATCTAAAGTTGAAAGAAAAGAAGATAAAAAATTTTTAACAGGTAAAGGACGATATACGGCTGATATTACATTAGCTAATCAAACATTTGGATATTTTATTAGATCGCCACACGCTCGCGCAAAAATAAAAAATATTGACACCTCTAAAGCAAAAAAAGCTAACGGTGTAATTGATGTATTAACTGCGAAAGAATTAAATGAAGATAAAATCGGCGGGTTAATTGCTGGTTGGAAAATTGTTAGCAAAGACGGAACGGATATGAAAATCCCTCCTCATCCAGCTCTAGCAAGTGACAGCGTTAACTACGTTGGAGATCACATAGCACTTGTAGTTGCAGAAACATTACAACAAGCCAGGGATGCAGCCGAACTAGTTAAAGTTGATTACAAAGTTTTAAAAGCAGTTGTAAATACTGGTGATGCGATGAATTCAGAGTCAATTCATGACGGAATAGATAAAAATTTATCATTTGATTGGGAACTTGGAGATAAAGCAAAAACTGACGAAGCTTTCGCAAGTGCTGACAAAATTGTTAAAATGACTTTGACAAATAACAGATTAGTTCCAAACGCTATGGAACCAAGAGCATCGATCGGTGATTTTAATCCATCATCAGAAGAATTAACTTTATATACAACAAGTCAAAACCCGCATTTATCTAGACTTGTAATGTCAGCCTTCAACGCTATTCATCCTGAACATAAATTTAGGATCGTTGCACCTGATGTAGGTGGAGGATTTGGTTCTAAAATTTATCCTTACGCAGAAGATGTAGTGGTTGCGTGGGCTGCTAAAAGATTACAAAGACCAGTTAAATGGGTTTGTGAAAGAACCGACTCATTTTTATCAGACTGTCATGGAAGAGATCATATCACTAATTGCGAAATTGCAATTAAAAATGATGGAACAGTTACAGGATTGAAAGTTGATACAATTGCCAATCTAGGAGGCTACGCTTCTTTATTTGCAACCGTTACTCCAACATATCTTTATGGACCATTGGTTTTAGGACTTTACAATATTGCTTCAGCTTATTGTAATGTAAAAGCAGTTTACACAAATACAGCACCAGTAGATGCTTATCGAGGTGCAGGTCGACCGGAAGCTACATACATGATTGAAAGATTAATGGATAAGGCTGCTAAAGAGATGGGAATGGATAGAGCTGAATTTAGAAAGAAAAACTTTATCAGACAATTTCCACACCAGCAATGTCTAGTTCATAATATAGATTCAGGGGATTATGAAGCACACTTCAATAGAGCATTAGAACTTTCTGACTATTCTAACTTTGAAAAAAGAAAAGCAGATTCTGCCGCAAAAGGTAAGTTAAGAGGAATTGGTTTCTCAACTTATATAGAAGCTTGCGGTATTGCACCATCAGCTGCAGTAATGTCATTAGGAGCTGGTGTAGGACTTTGGGAGTCGGCAGAAATTAGATTTAACGCAACTGGCAATATTTCAGTTATGACAGGTACTCACAGCCATGGACAAGGGCATGACACAACATTTACACAAATCGTGGCTGACAAACTTGGTGTACCCATGGAAAATATTGATTTAGTTCACGGTGATACAGATAAAGGGCCATTCGGTATGGGTACTTATGGTTCAAGATCACTTGCGGTTGGTGGTTCAGCTATTTCAAAAGCTTGCGATAAAATTGTAGAAAAAGGAAAAAAAGTTGCAGCCCACATGCTTGAAGCTAACCCGGATGAGATTGAGTTTAAAGATGGCGAGTTTATTGTTCCAAACTCTAACAAGAAAAAAACTATTGGTGAAATAGCCTTCGCTTGTTATTTACCAGGAACTTACGGCGAAATTAAATCTCCTCTACCTGAGGGGGTTGAACCAGGGTTAAAAGAAACCGCATTTTATGATCCAGTTAACTTTTCATTCCCAGCAGGTTCACATGTTTGTGAAGTAGAAGTAGATCCAACTACAGGAGAAACAAAAGTAGATACTTATACTTGTGTTGACGATTTTGGAAATTTAATTAATCCAATGATTGTTGAAGGGCAAATTCACGGTGGATTAGCACAGGGTATCGGACAAGCTTTATATGAAAATGCTTATTATGATGAGACTGGTCAATTGGTGACAGCTTCATACATGGATTACACAATGCCAAGAGCTGACAATTTTCCAGAATTCAGAATTGACTATACTTGCACTCCAGCAACATCCAATCCTTTAGGTGTAAAAGGTTGTGGAGAAGCCGGTGCTATTGCTTCACCACCAGCTGTGATGAATGCGGTAATTGATGCAATTGGAACAGAAGTTTCAATGCCAGCAACTTCTGAAAAAGTTTGGAAAGCTTTAAAAGATAAGTCTGATTTAAAGAAAAAAGCAGCTTAACTTTTAATTAAAAAAGGAGGACATATGAAGGCATTTAATTTTCACGAAGTTAAGAGCGTGAAGGAAGCATCTAAACTGGCATCTAATAAATCAACTTTTCTTGCAGGTGGTATGACATTAATTCCATCAATGAAAATGAGATTATCAAGTTTTTCAGATGTCATCGATATAAAAGAGATAAAAGAACTTTATGGAATTAAAGTTAAAGGCAAATCAGTAATAATAGGAGCAAATACTAAACATGCTGATGTTGCGGCTTCTAAGGAAGTACGAAAAGCTGTACACTCATTAGCAGGCTTAGCTGAAGGAATAGGTGATCCCCAAGTTAGAAATTGCGGAACATTAGGTGGCTCAATTTCAAATAATGATCCAACAGCGTGTTATCCGTCGGCTTGTATTGCGTTGGACGCAACAATTCATACATCAAGTAGAAAAGTAGAGGCAGAAAAATTTTTTACAGGCATGTTCGAAACATCCTTAAAAAAAGGTGAATTAGTTACTGCAGTTGAATTTCAAATACCAGAAAAATCTTGTTATATTAAATTTCCAAATCCCGCATCAAGATATGCCATGGTTGGGGTTTATATTGCAAAATTTAAAAAAGAAATACGATGCGCAGTAACAGGCGCTCAATCAGTTGTTTACCGTTGTAAAGAAATAGAAAAAGCTTTAAATAATAATTTTTCAGAAAGCGCTTTAGATAGCGTAAGTTTAAAATCATCAAACTTAAACTCTGATATTCACGCTTCTGCAGAATATCGTGCTAGTTTAATCGTATCTTGCGCACAAAAAGCAGTAGCTGGCTCACAGTGATACTAAGAACTATAATTGGTTTAAAAATAATTAAATACTCGTTTTTAACAGGAATATTAACAGGTATTTGTTTAAATTATTGCAATAAAAACAATAAAAACTCAAAAAAAGTTACCGTTTCAAAAAAGAATTAGTATTATCCTAATAATGAAAAATTCTTTTGATGAGAAAATCTTAGATGAGGCACATCAGTGGATACAACAGAAGCGAAATGTTGTCTTAGCTACTGTGATTCAAACATGGGGCTCTTCACCAAGGCCCATTGGAAGTCGGATGATAATTAATGATAAGGGCGATTTTTCTGGATCAGTTTCGGGTGGTTGTGTTGAGGGGGATGTTGTTAGACAATCTATCGAATTATTATCTAAACCAGAAAATTTTAAAAAAATTGAGTACAAAGTTTCTAATGAAAGTGCCTGGGAAGTAGGTCTTGCTTGCGGTGGAGAAATTGCAATATTTTTGGAAAAGATTCACTAATAAATGAAAAGAGATCTATTATCTAAAGTTATTGAATTAAAAAGTAAAAAAAAAAGAATTTTCCATCATTACTGATTTACAAACTGCAAAAAACTATGTTTATGATCCTGATTGCAAACTAGATAAAGATTTAGAAGATTTTAAAATAAATATAAAAGAATCTTTCACTAATCGCAAAGATGGCATGATAAAAGACACAAATCTCTTTATAAAAAACTATTTCAGACCAATACAAGTTGTAATTGTTGGAGCAGTACATATCGCGCAATACTTCGTAGAATTTGCCAAAAATTTAAATATGGAAATTAACATTATTGATCCGAGAGGATACTTTGCATCTGATAAAAGATTTCCAGACACAAATATAATAAATCAATGGCCAAAAGATGCATTTAAAAAAATTTCACTAAATGAAAGAACGGCATTAATTGCATTAACTCATGATCCAAAAATTGACGACCCTGCAATTCAAGAAGCCCTTAAAAGAAAATGCTTTTATATTGGTGCTCTGGGTAGCAAAAATACACATAAAAACCGATGTGAAAGGTTAAAAGAAAATGGCTTTAAAGACGATGAAATTCAAAAGATTTTTGGTCCAATTGGTATCAAGTTTGGTGGACGATCAGCCCCAGAAATAGCCTTATCAATAATTTTTCAACTGATGACAGAGATTTATAGAAAATGATATCAGCTATTTTGCTAGCTGCAGGACAATCAAAACGTTTTGGCAATCATAATAAGTTAATAACTAAATATAGAAATAAAAATTTAATATATTCGTCTCTTACAAATATTGTAAATAGTAATATTGATAATGTGATCGTTGTTTTGGGACATGATCAAGCTTTAATAAAAAAAAAAATTAAAAAAAACAAAAAAATTAAACTGGTTATTAATAAAAAATTCCGTTCTGGCATGGCTTCATCAATTAAATCAGGTTTAAAAAAAATTAATGTAAAAACAATTGGTTTTTTTGTCTGTCTTGCAGATATGCCAAAAGTAAATAAAAATATCTACAACAGAATAATAAAAAGTTTTAATAAGAAAAATAAGATAATAGTTCCATATTTTATTAAAAAAAGAGGAAACCCCGTGATTTTTCCGATAAAATATAAAAAAAATTTTTTTAAATTAAAAGGTGATAATGGTGCTAAAAAACTTATCAAAAACAATTATCAAAAAATTATTTTTAAAAATAATGCAGTTGTGTTTGATATTGATTATAAGAAAGATCTTAAATAAAATTTTGAATATAATCTTTTAATTTACTTGGGTCATCTAAGGTAATTATATTAATACCAAGGTTTTGTGCCGCTTCAGTATTTTCCGGTCTATCGTCAATAAACAGTGTTTTATCAGGACTACAATCAAATTTTTTAATTGCTAATTCATAAATCTTTTTATCTGGTTTTTTCAGCCCAACTTTTCCAGAAATAATCATATCATCGAATTCATTTAAAAATCTATTTTCTTTCATATATTTATCAAATTGATCTCCAGGAAAATTACTTAAAATATAAATTTTTTTCCCCTTTTTTTTTAGGTTTAATGCTATTCTTAAATTTTCTTCGTAAATTCCATCAATCATTTCTAAAAATCTCCCATAAAAAGCTTCAATAGGAATTTTATAATCTGGGTATTTCTTTATAAGTGAGTCAGCAGCCTTAGATGTATCATACTTTGTATCTTGTTGAATGTGCCAATCCCAAGTACAAATATTATTTAAAAAATATTTAATTTCCCTATCGGTTTTAAAAAACTTTTTAAAGAGATTTTCTACTTTGAATTTTACAATTACTTTTCCAAGATCAAAAATATATTTGTCTATGACCATCAATTAATCTTGGGAGCTACAAAAAATATAAATGTGGTAAATGCAAATATTATTATTAAAAAAATAAATAAATCGTCGTTCATGATAAATCAATAGCATACTTTTTTAAAACATCTAAATCTATCATTTCTAATGTTTTTATATTTGTGCTCTTTAAAAATATCTTGCATGGATGCCCTGAATCTACCGCTCTTTTAAACCAATTAGCACATACGCACCAGCAATCTCCATCTTTCAAACCCTCAAAATTAAACTCTGGTCTTGGTGTTATAAGGTCATTGCCGTTCTCTTTGCACCAATTTAAGAAATCAGAATTAACTTTGGCGCAAACAGTATGGGTACCTTTGTCATTTTCGTCAGTATTGCAACATCCGTCTCTATACCAACCTGTAATAGGATTTAATGAGCATAGTTCAAGTTTATCATTTAAAACATTCTTTTGATTTGAACTCATAATTTTGTTGGGTTCGGTATTCCTTTATAAACTTTTTCTGGATCAAATTTTTTTTCTTTTTCTTCAAATTTTAAAGTTGCATCATTATTTTTACTATCACTATCGATTGAGCGATAAAAACATGATTTATATCCAACGTGACAACTGGCGCCATCGCCTATATCTACTGCAACCCAAATAGAATCTTGATCATCATCAATCCTGATTGATTTTACCTTTTGTACAAACCCACTTGTTTTACCTTTGTGCCAAATTTCATTTCTTGATCTACTAAAGTAGTGTACTTCTTTCGTTTCAATAGTTTTTTTTAATGCTTCCTCATTCATAAATCCATGCATTAGTACCTCTTTTGTATTAAAGTCAGTTGTAATAACAGGAATTAAACCTCTTTCGTCAAATTTAGGCGATAAATTTTTACCCTCTTCGACTTCTTTTACGGATATTCGTTTTTTAAACATTGTCATGTAGCTCTTCTCTTGTATACTGCATTTTCAAAATTTTATTAGGGGTTTTTTTTAAAAAATGAAAAATGTAGCTGATTTTAAAGCAAAAGTGCTTGAAAAAGTTTCAAAAGATGAAGCGGAAAAAGCAATCAAGGTAGTCCTAAAATATATTGGGGAAAACCCTAGCAGAGAAGGATTAGTTGAAACTCCAAAAAGAGTTATAAAAGCATTTAATGAATATTTTAGTGGTTATAGTGAAAATCCTGAAGAATACTTATCTAAAACTTTTGGAGATGTTGAAGGATATGATGATATGGTTATTCAAAAAAACATCTCAGTTCAAAGTCATTGTGAGCACCATATGGCTCCAATATTAGGTACAGCACATGTTGCCTACATGCCAGCAGAAAAAGTAGTAGGTTTAAGTAAACTTGCTAGAGTGGTTGATCTTTACTCACGTAGACTTCAAACACAAGAAAGATTAACAATGCAAATAGCAAATTCTATCTACAAAGGATTAAAAGCACATGGATCAGCCGTCAGCATTGATGCAGTACACCAGTGCATGACAACAAGAGGTGTAAGGAAAGAAGAAGCCAGGACAGTAACCAATTATTTTACAGGTGTTTTTAGAGATAGCCACAATCTTCAGGAAAGATTTCTCCATTATATCAAAAAATAATTTTATGGTTGTAATACCAGAAAAATATAATCATTTGAAAAGAATTTATGTTGATACTACACGTATTGCTACACAGCTTGATAGTCCTAAGGTGTATTACACTATCAAACCTGAAATTGGTTATGTAGTTTGTGGCTATTGTAATATATGTTTTGTATTAAAAGAAAATGCAGACATAGATACTGAAAGAGTATATTTCTATAACGAAAGGGAAAGTAAAAAATATGAGCAAGTTTAAAGCAATAGTTTTAAATCAAGATGGGGAAAACTTTACTAGAGATATAAAAGAAATAGATAAGTCATTTTTAAAACACGGTAACGTACTTGTAAAAATAGACTTCTCCTCACTAAACTATAAAGATGGAATGATTTTAAAAAATGGTGGAAAACTAGTGAAAGAATATCCGCATATTCCAGGTATTGATTTTTCAGGTACAGTGGAGGAAAGCGAAAGTAATAATTTTAAAACTGGTGATAAAGTAATTCTTACAGGTTGGAGAGTTGGAGAAATATATTATGGTGGCTATTCACAATATGCAAAAGTCCAAGATAGTTTTTTAGTCAAGTTACCTAAAGATTTAGATACTAAAAAAGCAATGATCCTTGGAACCGCGGGTTTAACAGCGCTAATGTGTGTTTTAATAATTCAGGCTAGAGAAACAATTTTAAAAGGTGATCCTATCAAGGATGTTTTAGTAACTGGTGCAACGGGAGGTGTAGGGAGTGTTGCCGTCCTAGCATTAAGCAAATTAGGTTATAATGTTCACGCTGTAACTGGTAAAAAAGACAAATCTGAATTTTTAAAATCTATTGGCGCAAGTAATATTGTTGATAGATCGGAACTTGACCAGGAAGCAAGACCACTAGATAAGGCTTTGTACGATGGAGTTGTCGATACAGTTGGAGGTAAAATTTTAGCTAAAGCTTTATCGCATACAAGGCCAAATGGAATGGTTGCAGCGTGCGGTTTAGCAAGTAGTTACAAGTTAGATACAACTGTAATGCCATTTATAATTAGGGGTATTAAATTATGGGGGGTTGACTCCGTAACAGCACCGACAGTTAGAAGACAATTTTTATGGTCACAAGCTACAAGTTATGTCGATTTTGATAAATTAAGCAAGGGAGTAAGTATTTGGGGTTTGAAAGACTTAATAGACTCTTCATCCAAAATATTAAAAGGTGAAATTTCTGGAAGAGTACTAATAGACGTAAATAAATAATGGATTGGGATAAACTAAAAATATTTCATGCTGTTACCCAAGCAGGCAGTTTTACAAAAGCGTCTGATATACTTAATTTAAGCCAGTCTGCCATAAGTAGGCAAATACAGTCGTTAGAATATGAACTCAAGACTAGCCTATTTGAAAGACATGCTAGAGGCTTAGTTTTAACAGATAGTGGTCATAAACTTTACTCAACTGCGAATGAGGTGATCTCTAAAATTAAAGAAGTTGAAACAGACTTTACCGAACAAAAACATAAGCCATCCGGAAAATTAGTAGTTACAACTGTTGTGGGTTTTGGTGGAATTTGGCTTACACCTCGCATAAAGGAATTTAGAGATAAAAATCCGGACATCGAAGTCGAATTAATTGTAACCAATGAGGAGCTTGATTTGAGCACCAGAGAAGCTGATGTTGCCATTTGGATGAGAGCACCAAAACAAAAAAATTATATTCAAAAAAAAATTATAGATATAAATTACCATATATATGGATCATCAAAATACTGCGAGGAGCATGGATTACCGAGAACATTACACGATCTAGATAAGCATAATTTAATTACTTATGGGAAGGGATCCCCATCCCCATTATCGGAAAAAGAATGGATTTTAAAAGTTGGCAGTAAAGATAAACACAAAAGAAAATCAGTTATGAAAGTAAATAATATTTATTCACTATTATTAGCTGTCGAAAGCGGTGTAGGATTGGCAGCATTACCAGATTATATGGTTGCAAATAAACCTGGATTAGTAAAAGTTTTGGGTGATCACAGTGGTCCAAAATATGAAGCTCATTTTGTGTACCCACAATCTTTAAAAAATGTTGCTAGAGTTAGAACATTCAGAGACTTTATATTAAATAAAGTCTCTGAATGGAAATTTTAATTATCTTCTTCTTCTTTTCTTAGATTTTCTTACAGGTTTCCTAGAAATTTTTTTTCTTTTTCTTAAAGCTTGCTCCCATTTTCGCAAACTTTTCTTTCTTTTCTTCAGGCCCGCTTGCTGCTCTTTGTATGCACTCTTTAGATTTTTTTGGACAAAGTCCAATCTAAAGTGAAGCAAAAATAAAAGAAAAAAGTAAATAGCAAGTACACCTAATCCTTGACTGGCTAATTGTCCCATTTTACGCTCCCTTTTTTGTTAAAGCTTGTATTTTTAACCTTGCTCCATCTTCTATGGACAAACTCTCTGTTATTAAATCGCCTTCAACATCAGCACTTTGTTTAATAGATAATTGTTTTGAAGTTACCGCGCCTTTTACTTTCCCTTCTATAGTGACCTTATTTGCATTTACGTCTCCTATAATATTTGATCGATCTGAGAATGTTACATCTGTAGCAGTAACGTTTCCTTCAAATTTGCATCCAATGATAATATTATCTTTCTCGGTGATTTTACCTTTTAACTCAACATCATCTAATAGAATTGAATTTGATGAAGATGGCATAGCTAATGTTTATATTAGTTTTCTTCCGATTTGGTTGTACCGAAGAAACCACCAGATTTCTTCTTGTCTTCATCATCCTTGACTAATTTAATTTTAGATTTGCTCGCTTCATCATCGCTCATTTCAGCAATGGTTCCGCTAATTTTTCCGCCAAGTGCTATTTCTAAATCTTTATATCTGATTTCTCCCTTTGCTACTCCTGAAGAAGTAACCGAAAGCGTACCAGCAACTGCCAAATTACCGTCGTAAGATCCTTCAATTTCTGCAGTTTCAACACTAGATTCTCCGTCTACTTTTCCACCATTTTTAACAGTGATTTTACTAGAAACAACTTTTCCAGTGTGCTTCCCGTTTACTGAAACTTCGTTCGGTGCATCTATGTCCCCAGTAACTGATACTCCTGCGCCAATTACAATGCTACCTTCTTTGGTATCTAGAGTTGATCTTGAGGTAGTTGATCTTCCAAATGGTGTTGAAGATCCACCCTCTTTTTTTTGGTTTTCATCATCAAAAATTGCCATAATTAATCCCTTTTTATTAATGTTATAGATCAACTAGAGGTAAGAATCTAGACAAAATAACCTTAAAATATGATAACTTTCTTCAAAAATATTAATGATTTATTTGGTCATAGGCCTATTAGTCGGTTTCTTTGTGGCATTACCAGTGGGAGCAGTAGCTGTTTTGTGTATAAATAGAACTCTACAATATGGGATTAAATCAGGTTTTTACACGGGTATTGGGGTTGCAGCAGCTGACTTTTTTTATGGAACATTAGCAGTTTTTGGACTTGTTGCTGTTTCAGGTGAGAGTTTACAAAATCAGCCAGTTTTGAGACTAGTTGGCGGATTATGTATAATGTTTATAGGAGCTCAAATGATGGCAAAGAAAATCGATAAAATAAAATTACTAGACTTACACAGGCAGGATAATTTTAAGAACGCAGTAACTGGAGCATTATTAACTATAAGTAACCCAGTTACAGTGTTGGCTTTTATTTCAGTTTTGTCATATTTAAATTTTCTTTTACATCAAGTTTCTTGGATAGACTCAATTTTTATAGTGGTAGGTATTTTTTTTGGCTCTCTTATTTGGTGGACTATACTTTGTTGTTTTGCATTGAAATTAAAAGATAACCTTAATTTAAGAAAGTTAAAAAAAATTAATTTATTTTCTGGTTTTTTAATATTTTTTTTTGGTGTATTATTGATATTAAGTACTTATAAACTTTGATGACTTATATTCTATCTTTTGTAATATTAATATCGATTGTGGTATTTGTCCACGAATACGGACATTATTACTATGCAAAAAAATTTGGGGTTGGAGTTACAGATTTTTCAATTGGTTTTGGGAAAGAAATCTTTGGATATAATGATAAGCATGGTACTAGATGGAAATTATGCTTAATACCCCTTGGTGGTTATGTAAAGTTTTATGGCGATACAAATGCCTCATCCGTACCAAATAGTGACGACCAGAGAGACGATTTAGAAAAATCAAAACTACTAAACTACAAACCCCTTTATCAAAGAGCGATAATTGTATCGGCAGGCCCTATTGCAAATTTTGTTTTAGCTATAGTTATTTTTGCAATTATATTTTTGACAGTTGGAAAAGATAAAAGTATACCAATTATAAGTAGTGTAGTCGAGAATTCGCCAGCCCAAAGAGCTGGTTTACAATCTAATGACCAAATAACTTTTGTAAATAATAAAAAAATAAATAGCATTAATGAAGTAGCTAAATTTATTGCCTTGTCAGACTCTGATGTCGTGAGAATTGAGGTTTTAAGGCAAAATAAACCTTTGGCTTTTAGCATTAAAACTGAGACCAAGAGCGTAAAAGACAATTTTGGAAATAATATTAAACGTAAAATGATAGGTATCAAAATTTCTCCTTTAAAAAATAAATTAACAAGAGAAAAACTAGGACCTGTTAAGTCTATATATTTCGCATTTCTTGAAACTTATAATACGATCGCTATTACTCTATCCTACATTGGAAAAATAATAACAGGATCAGAGTCAGCAGATCAATTAGGGGGTCCTATTAAAATTGCCCAGGTATCAGGGCAGGTAGCAGAACATGGACTGATACCTTTTTTGAGTATAATGGCTTATATATCAATAAGTCTTGGTCTAATTAATCTTTTTCCTATTCCATTACTTGATGGAGGACATCTGTTCTTTTATTTTATTGAGTTTATCAGAGGCAAACCTTTAAGCGGAAAAGTTCAGTTAATATTTTATAAATTTGGAATATTTGTTCTTTTCTCTTTAATGTTTTTCGCTACTTTTAATGATTTAAAGAGCCTTGGTTTATTTTAATTAATAATTTCAAATACTTAATTTTATAAACTTTAAGTTGCATTTTTAAATTGTTGAAAAATCTAAGTTTTCATTGATTTTTTAATAATTTAATTGAGTATTATATTAACGATTCGAGAAAGGGCCTAAAATGAATAAAAAACAACTAGTTGCTAAAATATCAAGCAATATGAACTTGAGTAAGGCTGATGCTGAGAGAACATTTGATAGCATTACCAACATTATTTTAGATGCGCTAAAAAATGATGATCAAGTCAAAATTGCTGGTTTCGGTACATATAAAGTGGCTAAAAGAAAAGCTAGAACAGGAAGAAATCCAAGAACTGGTGAAAGTATTCAAATTTCAGCTTCTCAAAAGGTCAAGTTTTTACCCGCAAAAGCACTTAAGGAAATGTTTAATAAATAAATTATTAAAAACAGCTCTATTTTACTAAAAAATAGGGCTGTTTTGTCGTTTTGTGTTGTTGCAAAATCCTCCTGAAAAATTATAAGTAATTAAAGGTGAATCAATGTTTTCAAAAGATTTAAGTAAAAAATTAGATGAATTTCATTTGTTAAAACATCCTTTTTACATTGCATGGAATAAAGGAGAATTATCAAGGGAAATTATCAAAGACTATGCAGAGCAATATTACAATCATGTTAAAGCTTTCCCGCGCTACATAAGTGCCACCCATTCATTATGTGAAGATATATCTAAAAGAAAAGTTCTATTAGAAAATCTTCAAGAGGAAGAAGATTTTGAAAATGATCATCCAAAATTATGGAAAAAGTTTGCAATAGCCCTAGGGTCAGATGCGAATGAAATAGAAAGTATTAAACAAGAAAACTTTACAATAGATATGATAAATAATTTCTTTAAACAAGCCCGCTCAAGTTTTGCTGAAGGCCTTGGTTCATTTTACACCTACGAGAGGCAAGTTCCAGAGATAGCAGTAACAAAAATTAAGGGACTAAAAAAATTTTACGGTATTGATTGTAAAGAAGGATTGATGTTTTTTGAAGTACATAAAGAGGCAGATATTTTACATAGGTCAGAATGTGAAAAACTTTTAGATACATTAAATGATGAAGAAAAAAAATTGGCTGAAAAAGCTGCTTTAACAACTGCAAAGTATATGTGGAATTTTTTATCGGGACTTGCAATTAAACATAAATTACCTCTTCAAACTGCCGCATAAATAACTATTAATATTAAGGTAATTTATAATTAATTATGTCTCAGCCCCAACAAAAACCTGTTAATCCCTTTTTTTCATCTGGACCATGCAAAAAAAGACCTGGATGGAATATAAGTAATTTATCGACAGAAGCATTGGGAAGATCACATAGAGCAAAGAATGCTAAATCAAAGCTAAATCTCATTATTGAAAAATCAAAAATTATTTTAAATCTTCCAAAAGATTACAAAGTAGGAATCGTAGCTGGATCAGATACTGGAGCCATCGAAGCTGCGATGTGGAGTATGCTAGGTGAAAGAAAAGTAGAAATTTTGGGTTGGGAGAATTTTGGTTACGATTGGATAATTGACGTTAAAGAGCAATTAAAATTAGAAAATTTAATTGTTCACAAAACTGATTACGGGATCTTACCAGACTTAAAAAAAATAAATTTTGAAAATGATATCATTTTTAACTGGAATGGTACAAGTTCTGGAGTTTGTGTCCCAGATGGAGAATGGATATCAAAAGATAGAAAAGGACTTACTTTTTGCGACGCTACTTCAGCTGTGTTTGCAATGAAAATGGACTTTAAAAAACTTGATGTGATTACTTGGTCGTGGCAAAAAGTATTAGGTGGAGAAGCAGCACATGGAATGATAGCTTTGTCACCTAAAGCCTTAAATAGACTAACCAGTTATGAACCCCCTTGGCCTATCCCGAAAATTTTTAGACTTGCAAATAGGAAAAAAGTTTCTGAGGGTGTTTTTAAAGGCGAAACAATTAATACTCCTTCAATGCTATGTGCTGAGGATGTACTGGATTCTTTAAACTGGATAGAAAGTATAGGTGGAGAAGAAGAAGCAATAAAAAGATCAAAAAAAAATCTTCAAGTTGTCAAAGATTGGTTGAAAAACAAAAACTGGATAGATTTTCTTGCAAAAGATCAAAACACAATTTCATCTACAAGTATTTGTTTAAAAATTTTAGACCCAACCTTTATAAAGCTATCAGGTGAAGATCAAAAAACAAAATTGAAAAAAATGAATGAATTATTAGAGAATGAAAATGTCGCTTATGATATTAACTCTTACAGGACTGCACCTCCTGGCTTTAGAATTTGGGGTGGGGCTACAGTTGAGAGTGATGATATAGCTAATTTATTGCCTTGGATTGAGTGGGCTTACACTGTAATACATAAGTAAATGTTCAAAGTATTAATAGCAGATAAACTTAGCGAAGAAGCTAAAAAAATTTTTATTGATAATGGTTTAAAAGTTAAAACAAAAACTGGTCTGAAAGAAGATGAATTAATTCAAGAATTAAATGATTGTGACGCTTTAGTAGTAAGGTCTGCAACAAAAGCCACAAAAAAAGTTATTGAAAAATCTAAAAAATTAAAAGTTATTGGAAGAGCAGGCATTGGGGTAGATAACATTGATATATCGTCTGCAACAGACTATGGAAAAGTTGTGATGAATACACCATTTGGAAATTCTATAACTACAGCTGAGCACGCTATTACCTTAATTCTTTCGACTGCGAGACAAATTCCCTTTGCAGATAAAACAACACATGAAGGAAAATGGGAAAAATCATCAATAAAAGGAACAGAAGTTACAGGAAAAAAGCTTGGAATTATTGGCTGTGGCAACATTGGCACGATAGTTGCAAAGAGGGCTTTAGGATTGGAGTTTAAAGTAAGTGTTTACGATCCTTTTTTACAAGAAGAAAAAGCAAGAGAATTAGGGGTTAAAAAAATTTCTCTAGATGAATTATTTTCTCAATCAGATTTTATAACTTTACATACACCTTTAAATGAAAAAACAAAAAATATTATTAATAAAGAGTCCTTTTTAAAAATGAAGAACGGGGTAAGAATTATTAATTGTGCTAGAGGTGGATTAGTTGATGAGGTTGCATTAAAAGAAAACCTAGACAACGGAAAAGTTGCTAGTGCGGCATTAGATGTTTTTGTTAATGAGCCACCTACAGATAGCAAATTACTCGGAACAAAAAATTTAATATTAACTCCTCATCTTGGAGCTTCTACAACTGAGGCTCAAGAAAAAGTTGCTATACAAATTGCAGAACAAATTTGTAATTTTTTAAAGACCGGTGCTATTTCAAATGCGGTAAATACTTTTTCTCTATCAGCTAAAGAGTACAACTTAGTTAAACCTTATTTAAGACTGTCAAATTTACTAGGTAGTTTTGCTGGACAACTTACTGAAAACGCTATAAAAAAAATTGAGGTGGAATTTGAAGGCCAAGCTTCAAAAGTCAATACACAACCATTACTTCAAACATTGATATGCTCTTTGTTAAAACCCACGTTTGATAACGTTAATATAATTAACGCTACGAGCGTTGTAAAAGACAAATCTATTGACGTTACGGAGACTAAACATGATAGAGTTTGTGAATATCAGTCTTGCATAACATTATCTATCACTACAGATAAACAAAAACGTTCAGTTAAAGGTACATTATTTGGAAACAAACCTAGGATAGTTTCTATAAAAGGTATCAAAATTGAAGCTGAGCTTCTTAAGCACAATTTATATATAAGCAATGAAGACAAACCAGGATTTGTAAGTAATCTTTCAAAAATTCTTGCTGATAACAATATAAATATTGCAACTTTCCATTTAGGCAGAAAGGATAGTGGAGGTGAGGCGGTCGCATTAATTTCGACAGATAATTTTATTGATAACTCGGTTATTGAGAAAATTAAAAAATTACCTTTGGTAATTCAAGCCAAATATATAACATTTGATGACTAATACATTTCTTACAATAGTAGCAAATCAAAATTTTAAATACAAAGAAAGTATCAATTTTTTAAAAAATCATTTTTATTTGGACATAGCAAACTCCACAGTTTTATCAACTAATGCAATTTCTTTTGAAATAAGAGATTTTGATGAGACAAAAAAAACACATATGAAAAAAGTGTTTACACAAAAAAAAATAGATTTTTGTTTTCTTGACAAATTTAAAATTCCAAACAAAATTTTTTTATGTGATATGGACTCTACAATTATTAAAAACGAGACGTTAGATGATTTAGTTAAAATGTGTGGTGCAGAAGCAAAGGTTATTGATGAAACTAGTAGATTAGCAATGGAGGGCAAAATAGATATTAAGACTACTTTGTCATCGAGAGTATCTTTATTGAAAGGCAAGCCTAAATCTATGATTGAGGATGTTATTAAAGGTATAAAATACAATCAAGGATCCAATACATTAATCAAAACTCTTAATAGCAATAACTTCAACACCTACTTAATAACTGGAGGCTTTAAACCTATATCAACTTATGTTGGTGAACGATTGGAATTTCAAAATATTATAAGTAATGAATTCGAGTTTGAAAATGGTAATACCTTCAAAGGTACCTATGTACCTATAGCTGGTGAAAAAAATTCTAAGTTGGAATTTATGAGAAAACTATCCGCTGAAAAGGATATTGAATTTAAGGATTTTGTAGCATTGGGAGATGGTGCAAATGATCTTGGAATGTTAAAAAACTCTGGTCTCGGGATTGGATATAATTCACATAAAATTATTAAAGATAATATAGAAACTCAAATAAACTTTACAGATTTGAAAAGTGTGCTTTATTTTTTACAAATTAAAAAAGAAAACTTCATTAGTTAATATTTTTAACAAAATCAAGCACTCTTTCTACATGACCTTTAACTTTTACGTTATTCCAAATTTTTAAAATCTTTAATTTTTTATTAACTAATATAGTAGTTCTTTTAACACCCATGAACTTTTTTCCATATAACCTTTTTTCTCCCCAGGCTTTTAACATTTTGATAACTTTAATATCTTCATCAGACAAAAGCTCAAATGGGAAGTTATATTTATTTTGAAATTTTTTGTGACTTTCAATACTGTCTTTTGAAATACCTACAATATCTGTTTTATATTTTTTAAATTGATTATATTTTTTTTTAAAATCTAAAGATTCTAAAGTACATCCGGGTGTATTATCCTTTGGGTAAATAAAAATAATAAGATTATTTTTAAGCTTATTTAATTCAAAAGTTTTTTTCGCGGTTGAATTCAAGGAAAATTTTTTTAATTTTCTATTTTCTCTCATTATGATACTTTGATATAAGTATTACATGAATATAAAAACATCAAAACAATTAGTAGATGAAGCCATGAAGGATATTGTCACACTAAATGCAGAAGAAACTAAAAAAAATTTAGAAACTAATTCAGATACCTTATTGATCGATATTAGAGATATTAGGGAACTTAAAAAATTAGGAACAATAGAAAATTCAACTCATATTCCGAGGGGCATGTTAGAATTTTGGTTGGATCCTGAAAGTCCATATTATAAAACAGAACTTGCACCAGAAAAACCTAAAATATTGTTCTGCGCATCAAATTGGAGAAGCGCTTTAGCTGTGAAATCGTTAAATGAAATGGGTTTTAAAAATGTTAGTCATGTAGCTGGTGGATATGAAGCTTTATTAAAATCAGGTTTTAAAATTAAGAATATTTAATTATTTCAAGGCTTCTCTAAAAACAAATTCTAATCTATCTTGTCCAAAATAAATTTTTGAACCCACTACAAAAGTTGGACATCCAAATATCCCCTTTTTAAATGCATTTTCAGTTCTATTTTTAAGATCATCTTTTATTTTTGGATCATTTAATTTTTGAATAAAACTTTCTGGATTTAAATCCATGTTTTTCAAAAACTTTTCAAAAATTTTTTCATCATTTAAGTTTAGAGAGTCAACCCATGCAGCTTTAAAAAATTTATCAACATATTGACTTAAGAAACCCTCCTTAATTGCAACAACAGATCCCCTCATTATATGTATTGTTTTTATGGGAAAATATCTGTTAAATTGATACTTAATTTTATACCAGTCAGCGCACATTTTTAAATCCTTTATCATGTGTTTAGCTTTTTGAGGATGTAATCCGGCCGGTGTAATATCAGCAGTTCTATGCAGTCCGGCCAAAAACACAGGACAATAATTTACTTTTATTTTTTTATCTTTCTCAAACTTTCTTACTTGGGTATGAGCTAAATATGAGTACGGACTACTAATATCGAAGTAAAAATCAATTTTTTTTATTTTACTCATGTAATTTAAACTTCTGAACTACTAACAATCTAAGTATTAGGTAAAAACATAATCCAACAGGTCCTGTAAAATAAGTAAGAACTAATGGAAAAAACACAATTGATTTATGCATATTATATTTTAAAGCATCTTTTGATATCCAATGACCTAAAAACAAACTTAAACTCAGAAAATGTATCCAAAAAATAAGAACAAATAATTCGTTTTTCATTAGTTCAATTAAGTAGCTTAAGCCTAAATATAGTTTGAAGTTATTAATGACTGTGTCGAAGTTTATTTCTTCATTCAAACCCAGTGGATAAAGTTGTTGATACGCTATATAACCGTATGTGAAGGCTAAAACTGTAGGTATAAAAAGATTATTGATTAGCGCGTTAGAAAACTTTGATGCTGGCGCAAAAAGCACAATCAGCCATAATGGTATAACACCAATATTGACAACCTGGTAAATCATTTCAATCGTAAAAAATTCTTTGATTGTTTCTAACATATGGTAAATGAATATATATGAAACAGATCAAATCAACCAACCAAAAAATTGAAACAGAGCAAGATATTAAAGAGCTAGCTTTAAGATACCTTGATAAATATCAGCCATCTAAAAAAGATTTAAAATTGTACCTTTTTAGGAAAATACAAGGTAATCCATTTCAACTTATACCAAAAAATGAGATAATGACAAAAATTCAAAGTGTTGTAGATGATTTAGAAAACCTTAATGTCTTAAATGATGAGCTATACAGCGAACTGAAATCAAAAAATTTTTTAAAGAGAGGATATTCAATTAATAAAATTAGAATGCACTTAATAAACAAAGGTATTGATGACAAGTTATTGAAAGAAACTATTCACAAAATTACCAAAGATGACAACAACCCTGATTTCTATTCGGCAATACGAATATGTAAAAAGCGAAGAATTGGACCATACAGACCAGAGGCAAATAGAACTATTTTTTACAAGAAAGATATAGGGGTGTTGGCTAGAAATGGTTTTTCTTATGATCTATCAAAAGATATACTTTCATTAGACAAAAAAGAATTGAAGGTATTTGAAAAAAAATTATAGTTTTTTTTTCTTTTTTTCGTTTTTAACCAATTCTTCGATCTTATTCTTCATAGCTCTTCTTACAATACTAAAAATCAAAATACCGAAAATGGCAACTGATATTATAATTATTAAAATTGTTTTTAACATTAAAGGTCCTTTTTTCTTACTAGCAAAGATGGATTACTAAAGTCTGATTTACCGTATCGAATTGGCTCATTGTTGTGAGTTGATACAATTGCACCGGCACTTTCTGCAATTGCATGACCTGCAGCTATATCCCACTCTTTTGCTCTCGGATTTGCAGCATATAAATCGAACTCACCATTAGCTATCAAACAAAATTTAAGGGAACTTCTCATGCTTTTAAATTTAACTACTTTATAATTATCTAAAATTCTCATGATCTTGTCGGAAGGTAAAGATGAGTTAGATAAAGCTATAGTCTTATCATTTAATTTTTGGCAATCAATTTTAATTTTTTTATTATTTTTAATTTCATAAGCATTATTAGTACCATATGAAAAAAACAGCCTATTTTTTTTTGGAGCATATATAATTCCTGCAACAGCTTTTTTGTTTATTACAAGACCTGCATTTAATGTGTACTCGTCTCCACCATTTATATATGAATTAGTCCCATCGATTGGATCAATTAACCACAAATTCTCCCGCTCTTTAGTTTCAACATCCCCAATATTCTCTTCTGATATAATTTCAATATTAGGTGATATGGTTTTTAATTTTTCTATAATCATTTCATTTACGGCTAAGTCACCATTAGTGACAGGTGTATTGTCATCTTTTGTATTGATTTTAAGTTTTTTGTTAAAAAGATCTATTGACTCATCGCCGGCTTTTAAAAAAGTAGGTATAAGTTTTAAAATAATTTTCTGAATTTCAGCTTGTTTCATCTTCGTACTTTTCTAATGAGACTATACTTATATTTATTGTTTTTTTTCCAACATTTTCAAAATTAACTGTAACCTTGTTTTTTATGACCGATTGTACTTGCCCTATACCCCATTCCTTTTTATTCGGGTTAATAACAAAATCTCCAGGGTCAAAGTCATAAATCATAATTTAATATTTAATAATAACGTGCTATAAAAAAATATATGTTTACACCAATATTAGAAAAAAATGAAATAGATTTGATTGGCTCTGGAAAGTCAAATGAAAAAACAAAGGTTGTAGTAGCTATGTCAGGTGGAGTAGATTCTTCCGTTGCTGCATCAATTATTAAAGAACATGGTTATGATGTCGTTGGAATAACACTTCAATTATTTGATTATGGAAAAATTGGTAAAACAAAAGGTACTTGCTGTGCTGGTAAAGACATTTATGATGCAAAAAAGGTGTGCGATAAAATCAAAATAGAACACCAAGTAATGAATTATGAGGACATTTTTAATGAGGAGGTCATTGAAAAATTTGCAGATAGTTATATCAAAGGCGAAACCCCAGTTCCATGCATTGACTGCAATCAAACAGTAAAATTTAGAGACCTTTTTAAATTTGCAAAAAAATTAAATGCAGATGCCCTTGTAACCGGTCATTATGTTAAACGTATTGATAAAGAATATCCAAAAATGTATCGTGCAAATGATTTAGATAGAGATCAAAGTTATTTTTTATTCTCGACTACTCAGGAACAACTTGAATATTTAAGATTTCCATTAGCTAATCTATCTAAAAAAGAGACTAGAGAAATTGCAAAAAAAATGAACTTAATAGTTGCCAACAAACCAGACAGTCAAGATATTTGTTTTGTACCAAGTGGAAATTATAAAAAAATTATAGAAAAATTAAGACCAGAGTCTTTTAAAAAGGGTAATATCGTTGACAAAAATGGAAAGGTTCTCGGGTATCATGATGGAATAGTCAATTACACAATTGGACAAAGAAAAGGTATTAAGATTTCTAATTCAGAGCCATTGTTTGTAATGAAGTTAGATACTATCAAAAACGAGGTTGTAGTAGGTAATAAACAAGATTTATTAGTAAATAAAATATTTTTAAGAGATTTAAATTTTTTGACACGTAACAGGGAAGATTTGAGTAAAGATATAATGGTAAAAGTTCGTTCCACTGGAAAATTATTAAATTGTAAGTTTAACCATGTCGGAAATGAAATACAATTAGACATAGGAGAGGAGGGCGTATCTCCGGGTCAAGCTTGTGTATTTTACAAAAAAGATAATGACGGGACGCGCGTCTTAGGAGGCGGATGGATTAAAAAAACAGCGAATTAATTATTTCTTTTTATTTTTTCTTCTATTTCTTCTTCTTTTAGAGCCAATTTTTCTTCTTCCCCTATGTTTTTTTGGATATCCCATATGTTATATTTGTATGTTGAAAGATACCAAAATTTACTGTTTAATCAATTAATTTTTAAAAATATGCCGCCAAAAAAAAACATGAATTTTGTATCTGAAACCAGCGAGGACAGCAGATCAATTGATATTTTTAAATTACAATCAGAAAGAAAATTAGAGGAAAAAAAAGAAAAAAAATCTAATACAATTTACGTAGTTTCTATTGCAATTTTAGTAGTTTGCATCATTTCACTCGTGTATATTTAATTATCTAAATGATAGATGTTGAATTAACTATTGGGTTAATTACTTTCTATTTTATTATGTTTGTAACTCCAGGGCCAAACAACGTGATGTTAACAGCCTCTGGTATAAAGTTTGGGTTTAAAAGAACAATTCCTCATTTGCTCGGAATACCTTTAGGTCATACTATTCAAATTACTTTAGTCACTCTTGGCTTAGGTGTAATTTTTGAGAAATATCCTTCAATACAAATCATACTCAAATTTTTAGGATGCGGTTATTTGTTTTTTTTAGCTTATAAAATGTTTGGCTCGCTAGATGTTAAGAGCATTAAAAATTCAGGAAGACCATTAAAATTTTATGAAGCATCTCTTTTTCAATTTTTAAATCCAAAAGCATGGTTAGTAGCAACTACGGCAGCATCTGTTTTTTTTCCAGATAATATTAATTTCGTAACTGGATTAATTTTTATTGTGTTTCTAGCACCAATTGTTTGTTTGCCATCAATAACTATTTGGGCTGTATTTGGTAGTACTATTAGAAACTTTATATCAAATTATAAAACAAAAAAAATAATTGAAATAATTTTGGCAACTTCATTAGTAATAACAGGATTATTAATATTGGTATGATTCAAGAAACAAATGAAATATTCCTAGAAACAAAAGGACAGAGACTTGTTAATATTACAAATTTAATTGAAAACGTTATTATACTATCAAAATTAAATACAGGATTAATAAATATAAGTATACTACATACTAGTGCTTCATTATTAATTCAAGAAAATGCAGATACAAATGTCCAAAAAGATCTATTAAACTTTTTTGACAAAATCGCTCCTATGAATGAGGAATTGTACATACATAATGATGAAGGAAAAGATGACATGCCCGCCCATATTAAATCAGCACTTACACAAACAAATCTATCTCTTAGTTTTGGAAATAAGAAGTTAAAATTGGGCTACTGGCAAGGTATTTATTTGTTTGAACACAGAATAAAGCCTCAAAAAAGAACAGTTTTAGTACATTTAATTGGCGAATAACTTTGACAAAAAAAAAACTTTAAATTAAAGCTAGTTACTTATGGCAAAAAAAAGAAAGATTCGTAGAACAAAAAAAAGCAAATCTAATAATATATTATTAATTGGTGGTGCAGTAGTGCTACTGGCTATCGTTGCATTATCTCAAATTAATACAGGACCAGTTGTCAAAGTTAAGGACAGCAATGTATCTGATATTAAGAAAACAAAAGAAGCATCTAAGCCACTAAATATACCGAAAAAAGAAAAGGCAATAAATAAAAAAAGCATAAACGAGAGAGAATTGATGATTAGATTTGCCGAGCTTGACTGGAACAGTAATAAAAAAGTTTCTAAATCGGAGTATTTATATTATTTCAAAAATAAATCGACTGGAAAAAAACAATTTAAAATTATTGATAAAGATAAATCTGGATCTATAAGTTACAAAGAATATAAAGCTTACAGAATAAGATAACCAAGTTGTTTTAATATCTAAACTATTGTAAATTAATTTTTGTGGCGGGATAGCTCAGTTGGTTAGAGCACGGGACTCATAAGCCCGGGGTAGTTGTTGATTAACAAAGATAACACGCCACTTATTTTCATATTCATACTT
>MDTB01056250.1_pt1 | contig 26660 bp, 24 predicted proteins | sample 811161 | NCBI WGS metagenome assembly MDTB01 (sample SAMN05326650, study PRJNA326480) | marine metagenome | isolation source: seawater | place: Mediterranean Sea | collected 2009 | reverse complement strand
GGTCGCACCCCTAGGAAGTTTATCCCCACTCCATGCATCAGGCGCGGGAAAAGCACTTTTGAGCGCGCTCAATGCACAGGAACGTAATCACTTAATGGATCAAATGACCTACGATGCGCTGACCAATAAAACGCATCAGTCTAAAAATTCACTCACGAAAGAAATAGAACGGATCATCGAAGAGGGTCGCTCTTATGATCGTGAGGAGCATGTTGAAGGGATGCAATGTGTCGCTGCACCGGTATTCAACGAGCTTGGCGCACCGGTCTGCGCGCTCAGTATCAGTGGGCCAGGGGTGAGGATAACTGAAGAGGTATTGATCAGGCATGGCGATGCTGTCGCTCAAACCGCTAATCAGGCAACTCAACTCGTCGGCGGCATACCAGCAAGTCACTGGGTTACATATGACTGATGTCGTACTATCGATTTCTGGTCTTTGCAAATCTTATGACGATGTTGTCGCTGTTGACGGGCTCGATTTTGAGATATCCAAGGGACAATGTTTTGGATTATTAGGTCCGAACGGGGCAGGGAAGAGCACGACACTAGGAATGCTTGAGGGGATGGAAGAGCCAACCAGTGGGTCTGTACGTTACTTCGGTAAACCATTCCCAGCCGACTATCAGGATCGTGTAGGTATCCAGTTCCAAGCGACAGCATTGCAGGATTTTCTGTCACCCTTTGACAACCTCAAACTTTTCTCAAGCTTCTACGATGATCCAATTCCAATGGATCGACTCATCGATCAATTTCGTCTGAATGATTTCTTACATCGCGATGCACGTCGCCTGTCTGGTGGGCAGCGTCAGCGTCTGCTTCTCGCACTTGCTCTTGTACATAATCCAGAGATTGTTTTTTTAGATGAGCCAACCACCGGACTTGATCCACGATCACGTCGTGATCTCTGGGATGTGGTTTCCCAGTTGAAGGCAGATGGTCGGACATTAATTCTTACAACGCATTATATGGAGGAAGCTGAGGTACTGTGTGATGAGTTGTTGATCCTGTCACATGGGAAAACATTGCTGCAAGGGGCTCCGAAAAAATTAATCAAAGAAGCTGGTGTGTCGGATTTAGATACACTTTTTTTGTCACTGACGGGTGAGCCGCTCGTTAAGACGCAGGAGGTCATTGAGTGAGTTCAATCTTGGGTTCTCTGCGACGCATGAAGGCAATCTTCGTAGCTAGAAATCTTGAATATCTCCGAGATCGAGCGAGTTTTGGTTGGAACCTGGTATTTCCGGTACTGATTGTATTTGCGCTTGCGGTTGTTTTTTCAGGCTCACCGAGAGCGCTATTTGTGGTGACAGCGATTGGTACAGAAGCGCTTCCAGAGATAGTTAATTTCCCCGGGGTTGAGACGATTACTGATCAAGAAGACAAGGCATTAGATCGTTTGTCGCGTCAACAAACAGATCTGGTTGTGAAAATTGTCGATGGGTCCGTGGGTTATTGGGTGAACGGTAACTCAGCGTCAGGCGCCATCTTGGAATTACTTTTAAAGTACACCGAGGATCGACCATTGCAACGCGGGGAGACGGACGGGGAGGCTATTCGTTATGTTGACTGGGTGGTACCGGGGATTCTCGGGATGAATATGATGTATAGTGCACTTTGGGGCGTTGGCTATGTGGTCGTAAGGTACCGACAGTCTGGCTACTTAAGGCGTCTGAAGGCCACCCCCTTGACGAAGTTTGAATTTTTGTCGGCTCAGGTGTTATCTCGACTATTGGTTACTTTGACTGCCAGTGTAATTGTATTTGTTGGTACTAATTTGATGCTGGATTACAAGATGGTAGGAAGTATGACTCTTTTGCTACTCATCGCTTTGATCGGTGGCTTAGCAATGATCACATTGGGTTTGGCGATTGCCTGTAGGACCGAAAGTAAGGAGTTTGCCGACGGTCTGCTGAATGCAATCACATTTCCAATGTTACTGTTGTCTGGTGTTTGGTTTTCGCTTGATGGCTCACCAGAATGGGTTCAAACGATTGCACAGGTATTGCCGCTCACACACGTCTTGGAGGCGGCTCGGGCAGTGATGCTAGATGACGCTGGACTAGCAGATATTGCGTTTAATCTTGGGCTTTTATGTGGATTCTGCGCGTTTGGTATGGGCATCAGCATAAGACTCTTTAGGTGGTAATCGATGACACAGTCTGCATTGATACAGGGTGGTGCGAGTGGTCTGGGACAAGCCTTGGTTGATCGAGCCCTTAAGTCTGGAGAATTTGAGCAGATTTTTGTAACTGCCCGTGATCGTAGTCGTATCATAACTGAGGATTCCCGGGTGATTCCGATTGAGCTTGATTTGATGAGCGATACATCGATCAATGAAGCGTCCGAGAAGATTGCTTCTAACACTGAGAAGCTGCATTTAGTGGTGACGACCGCCGGGATTCTAAAAGATGAGTCAGTCGGGGTTAGACCAGAAAAGAAGCTCGCCGACCTTACCCGGTCGAAACTTGAAATAGTATTTTCTGTAAATTGTTTCGGGCCTTTTCTGTGGTACGCGGCCTTGGGTCAACTTATACGTCATCGAGAGGCGTTGGTGGTCGCGACCCTCTCGGCACGTGTCGCATCTGTCGGAGACAATCGTTTGGGCGGCTGGCACAGTTATCGCGCAAGTAAAACGGCCCAAAACATGTTAACCAAGAATTTGAGTTTGGAACTTTCACGCACCAATCCCAGGGCTGTGATCGTTGGCTTGCATCCAGGGACCGTAGATACAGATCTTTCTAAACCTTTCCAGACAGGAGTTCCCCCCAACAAATTGTTCAGTCCAGAGCATTCGGCCGCCTACCTTTGGGATGTTCTGAATACTTTGACGCCCGAGCGGACAGGGCAGGTGATCGCCTGGGATGGCCAGACGATCATCCCATGAGATTATTCAGTTATTGCTTGGGTTGAGGACCGAAAGCTCACAAAGCTTTTCATTGGTGCTAGGTTGTCGACTGCGTCCCTGCCTGCGCCCCCTAGACTGATGCTGACCGCGCGAATTACGAGAAGAATAGGGAATTCCCATCCACCGCCCTCTGCTGAAAATACCCAGTTATTCCCCAAGTGCATCCAAGTTACTCCTAGAAGAATCGGGATAGGTAATCGCGCGGCTAGTCGCGTAAAAGCGCCAATCAGTAGTGCAAGACCATCGAAAATCTCACCAGCAATCACAAGGTAGGCCACGATCGTCGGAAAACCGATACTCTCAAAGTAGTCAACTGTTCCTGCGGTGGTGAATGTACTGATTTTCAACACGTATCCGTGAGTAAGCAAAATGATTCCGAGCGCGACCCAGGTCAGGGTCATTCCAAATGCTTAACCTAAAATAGTTATCCCCTAATTTTTTTCATCGGCGATAACAAGAGTGCTTATTAAATGATTTTAAATAAATAAAAATTCCATTGATTAATTCTATTTTGGAACTAATAATGTGAAGTTGCGGTTGTGTTGCAAAAAAATTATGGATCGTCTTTCGAGAATACCAATTTTTATGGCCGTTGCTCGTCACGGTAGTTTTGCCGAGGCTGCCAGACGGCTTGGTATGACGGGATCAGCGGTTAGTAAGCAAGTTCAGCGTCTGGAGAATGATCTCGGTGCACGCCTATTTCATAGGACAACTCGTCAATTGAGTTTGACCGACGAAGGATCATTTTTGTTCGAGCGATCAGCGCCACTCGTGGAGGGTATTGAGGAAGTTGGTGAGATGCTTGCTGGTCGTAAAGTGAAACCGGAAGGTTCTCTTCGTATTTCTGCACCTGTTGCACTCGCCCAACGGGTCTTAAAAGAGCCCTTGACCTCATTTATTATGAAGAACTCAGGTATTCATTTGCATGTTGAGTTGTCCGATCGATTTGTCGATTTGGTCGGGGAGGGTTTTGATCTTGCGATTCGGATCGGTCACTTGGAGGATTCTTCGCTGGTCGCTCGCAGACTTGCAGATGTCCCGATGGTGCTCGTGGGTGCACCGATCTTACTTGCGGAGTACGGGACGCCCCAGACACCAGACGACCTATCTAATATGCCCTTTGTGCACTACGGATCTGATCGAAACGCACAACGGTTGAAGCTTCAAAAAGGTTTAGAGGAACCGCTGCAAATCGTCACTCAAGCTAGGTTATCAACCAACAACGACCAGATGATGGTGTCCTTTGCCAGAGCGGGCCAGGGTCTAATATTATTACCCCGATTTATGGTCGAATCTGAACTTCAGAATGAGCGTTTACGAGAGGTGCTCCCCGACTACCAACTTATCCCAGAAAGGAAACTTTATGCCGTCTTCCCCCACGGTCGTCATTTACCACTTAAAACTCGCGTACTGATAGATTTTTTGGTGGAGGAACTGGCTTAAAAACCGAGCAATTCGGGTTCCGATATTGTGTTTGCCAGTCGAGCCATTAATCATCGTGTCGATTCACATTAGCTAAAGCAACTGCAGCCATGTTGAAAATACCACGAGGCGAGTTTGACGCAGTGGCAACATGCGCTTCTTTTTTGAGACCAAGCAAAAGTGGTCCCACGGTCACACCATTTCCAAGTACCTTCAACAAATTCCTTGCGATATTGGCAGAATCAAGGTTTGGACAAACTAATAGATTAGCCGTACCTGTCAGTTTGCTATTCGGAAGTAGATCCAAACGAACTTTTTCTTCCAGTGCAGCGTCTGCATGCATTTCGCCATCGGCCTCGATATCTGGGTATCGTTCCATGAACATGGTCGCCGCTTGTCGAACTTTTTTCGCGGAAGTCGTATTGGAAGATCCAAAATTAGAATGCGACAGAAAGGCAGCTTTGGGTTGAATCCCGAACCATCGAATTTCGTCTGCAGCCAATTTAGCGAGTTCACACAACTGTTCAGCATTTGGATCGAGATTCACATGTGTGTCGGTCAGGAAAATGGTCCCCTGTGGCAAAATTAATACCGTTAGAGCCCCAACCACCGGAGACGCTCCGTCGCGGCCGATGATTTCCTCTACTAACCGAAGATGCTTTCCATAGGTCCCAAAGGTACCGCAAAGCATTGCGTCAGCATCGCCCCGTTGAAGTAGCATAGAAGAAACGACGGTTGTATTTGCACGAACGCGCGTTTGAGCCGCCTTTGGAGTCATGCCTCTGCGCGCCATAAGCGCATGGTATTCTTCACCAATAGGGGTCATAAAATCGTCACTCAAGTTGTCTACTACTTCAAAATCTTGGCCTGGTACGATTGATAGCCCCATGGATTTAATCTTTTCTTGAATCACGTGTGGTCTGCCAACAAGCGTGACCTCGGCAAGTTTCTCAGACACGATCAATTGACACGCCTGTAATATTTTACCACCCTCACCCTCGGCGAGTACTAGACGACGTTTGGTTGCGCGAGCCGCTTCGAACATTGGCTTCATCAGCATTCCAGAACGGAAAACAAGACGACTCAGATCGTCACGGTACGCATCCAGATCGTCTATAGGTCGTGTTGCCACGCCAGATTTATGAGCCGCTCGAGCGACCCCAGGCGGGATCTCCATAATCAAGCGCGTGTCGAATGGTTTAGGAATAAAATATTCTGGTCCAAATGTTAATTGCTCTCCTTGATAAGTATTTAGTACTTCATCGGACGGTGCCGCATGGACCATTGCAGCTATAGCTTCCGCACAGGCGGCCTTCATCTCCTCATTGATGACTGTTGCTCCGCAATCGAGTGCGCCACGGAACAGAAATGGGAAACACAGCACATTATTAACCTGATTTGGGTAATCTGAGCGACCGGTTGCGATCAGCGCATCTGGACGAACTTCCTTCACTCGTTCGGGCATGATTTCGGGTGTTGGGTTTGCGAGTGCAAAAATTACTGGACGATCCGCCATGTTCGCGACGTCTTCCTGATCAATCACACCGGGCACCGAAAGCCCTAAAAATGCGTCAGCACCGACCAAAGCTTCCTTTAAAGTGGCAAGCTCAGTGTCCCGGGCGTACTGTGATTTATACTTATCCATCGGAGCTTCACGACCCTTACGGAGAACTCCGTGTTGGTCGCATACTATGATGTTCTCTTGCCGGACCCCGAGTGTTTTCAGCATATTTAGGCATGCCTGGGCCGCTGCTCCCGCGCCCGAGCAAACTAGCTTAATTTCGTCCAACTCTTTTTCAAGTAGGCGCATCGCATTGAGTATTCCAGCGCCGACCACGATCGCTGTTCCGTGCTGATCGTCGTGGAAGACTGGGATATTCATCTGTTCCCGGAGCCGTGACTCTATCTCGAAACACTCTGGGGCTTTTATGTCTTCAAGATTAATTCCCCCAAAAGAAGGCTCTAACGCAGAAACAACGTCACAAAAGCGATCTACATCGGTGGTATCGACTTCGATATCAATTGAGTTGATGTTGGCGAACTTTTTAAACAGAACCGACTTGCCCTCCATGACTGGTTTGGAGGCGAGGGGCCCAATTGCGCCTAGTCCTAGAACGGCCGTGCCGTTAGTGATTACCGCGACCATGTTCGCGCGTGCAGTGAGTTCGGCAGCTTTACTAGGATCTTCAGCAATTTCGGTACACGCGTAGGCAACACCAGGACTGTAGGCGAGTGACAAATCTCGCTGTGTAGCCATTGGCTTGGTTGGTGCGATCTCTAATTTTCCAGCTGGCGCTGCATGGTGATAACGGAGTGCAGCTTCGCGGAGGTCGTTCGACATAGAAATGATTTCCAAATTGTGATGAAACTTTTTCGAGAAGTGTAACGTACTTCGTGAAATACGTAAGAGTTCACAACATATTGTTTGCTGAATTCGGATAATTTGTGAATTGGATCAGATCACTCTACGGTATTTCAGGGGCTGAATTATCTAATCTCGTGGGAACCTAGTAGATTCGATTTGGGAGTCGAATATTTCGACCGCTCAGTGATACCATGACTTTTTTCTGGAAAGTTTTCATGAGCACACGTCTCCGTTTTTCTTACGCCGATCTCCACCAAACCATCGCACATGGTGTTCGGCAAATTATCGCAAGTGACTTTCAATTTGACGTCATACTTGCGATCGGTGGAGGTGGCTTTATTCCTGCGCGTATCCTGCGAACGTATGTTGAAAAGCCGCTGATTGCTATTTCGCTGGCCAGGTACCACCCCGACGAACCACCATCAGACATTCCTTTCAAACTTCAGTGGGTAGAGGGTGTAAATAATATGATTACGGGAAAACGTGTTCTATTGGTGGACGAAGTGGATGATGAACGCACTACGTTAGCTTTTGCGATCGGTGAACTACTTGCAGAAAATCCAGCCGAGATTGGGGTCTTTGTTATGCACAACAAGTTGAAACCGAAAAAGGCAGTATTCCCACAAACGGTGAAGCATGTGTTTGTAGGCAAGGACATTGAAGATGTGTGGGTAGATTACCCTTGGGATGCTCGAGATATCGTTCAGCATGAGCGTGATGCAGCAAAAGGTGGTGTTCTTGAGGTTGATGAGGCCGAAGCGAAGGCCGCTTATAGGAATTAGCACCTAGCGTGAGAATTCCCTAAACCAAGGATCGGAGGGAAGACTCTGGAACCAGTAGCGTCGGATTAAGAAAGCAACAAGAGTCATCAAAGCAGTAAGCAAAATATACAGTAAAGCTACTCCACCATATACCCAAAGATCATAGCTCCGTGAAAAGACAGTTCTGGCATGGCCCATCAGATCAAGCACAGTTATGGTGCTCACGAGCGCACTCGCTTTAAGCAACAAAATTCCTTCATTCACAAGTGCCGGCCATGAGGTTCGTATGGCTTGTGGGAAAAGGATTTTTTGGTAGGTCTGCCGAGGATTCATACCGATCGAATAAGCCCCCTCCAACTGACCCTGCGGTAGGTTGCGGATTACACCAATTAGGATGTTAGTTTGATATGCTGCAGAATTAAGAGTCAAAACTATCAAGCCCACCCACCATCCACTACCTAAAAATATCCATCCTGCTGACTCTTGGATCCACTCAAACTGTGCCAAACCGTAGTACACCATCCAAAGCTGGATCAGTATCGGAGTACCTTGAAATATATAGGTATAGATTTTGATTAGTTTCTGACTCAGGGTTGGTCCGATCACAAGAAGTTGAGCCATCATTCTGGCGAGTAAGAAGGCGAAAATCAGTGACAGTGCAACAAGTTCCAAGGTGGTAAAGAAGCCATCTATTAGCCGCGGGCAGTATGGACTGATCGAGCTTGGTAGAGTCTGCTCAAGCGGGACACATACGGCTTTGCCAATGTCGTAGTGCCAACCTTTGAACCAGAAATAGATACTCTTGAAAATTGCCTCTGTCATCAGTTTCGTCCAGCCAAGCTGATGCGATTCTCGAGTCGGATCTTCGTTTGATCACTTACCCAGGTCATCAATAAATACAAGACACCAGCTGCTAGGAAAAAAATAAACGGTTCTCGCTCGGTTTCTCCAGCAACCTTGGCTGTTCTTAAAAGTTCATCGAACGCGATGACCGCGACCAGAGAGGTGTCTTTGAGTAACACGAGCCAGAGGTTCATCAATCCTGGGAGCGCGTAACTCCACATTAAAGGGATGTGTATTTGAGTGGTGGTCTGAAATTTAGAGAGACCTAATGCGTGTGACGCTTCAAGCGTACCTTTTGGGACCGCGTAGTACGCGCCCTTGAATACCTCAGAAGCATAAACCCCGAAAATCAACCCTAGACCAAGTGCTCCCGCCCAGAATTTGGGTGTTGATACCTTGAGGTCTATCGCGATAGAACTCAGGAGTGCGTTTATTAAAATATCGAGCCCAAAAAAAACAACCAAAATCACCAAGAATTCAGGTGTCCCTCGGAAAAAGAGGGTCAATCCGTGTGCAAATCCGCGAAGAATAGAAATTGGTTGGATTTTACAGAGAGCTAATACGCCCCCGATTATCAGTCCTATAATTAACGAAGCAACTGCGAGACTGACTGTCATCAGTGCTCCAATAAGGAGCTCGTCACCCCAACCGGAATGCCCTAACGACAGCTTAGATAACGAGTCCATACCGAAATCGGGGGCTCTCGCCCCCAGATCCGATTAATAGATATCGGCAGAAAAGTATTTAGCGTTGATTTTTGCATACGTACCGTTTGCACGAATCGCATCAATCGCTTTGTTGAAGGCTGCTTTGAGATCGGATTCACCTTGGCGTATACCGATGCCAATCTGATCGTTAATATCAATCGCACTACCGGAAAGCTCGTAACCGCCGTTGTCCTTCAGCCAGTCCATCGCTGGGTAGATATCGGATACCATCGCATCCAGACGCCCCGCAGAGAGGTCAGCGTAGGCAGCGGTCTGGGTATCATACAACTTTACATCTGCCTTACCCGTGAGACTGTCTTCAGCCCATTGCGAGGCCAATGTGGAGCGCTGGGCACCAACCGCCCTTCCTGCCAGATCATTGGCTCCTGCTACCTTGCCTTTCTCACCGATAATTGCCAAGTAATTCGAGTAATACTTGTTAGTGAAGTCAATCGTTTGCTTGCGTTCATCTGTTATCGACATCGAAGCAATAATCGCATCATACTTGTTCGCGACCAATGCGGGGATGATCCCATCCCAATCCTGCGCGACCAGCTCGCAGTTCGCTTTCATTTCTTTACAGAGAGCCATCGCGATATCGACATCAAATCCAATGAGTTTGCCGTTCGCATCGACGCTGTTGAATGGGGGATAGGCGCCCTCGGTTGCGATGCGTAAAGGATCCGGGATATCTCCGGCACTTGAGGCTGACGCAACGGCACTAAAAGCAAGTGCCGATAAGAGTTGTTTGACCATGTTTGTAATCCTTTTCCTTGAGAGACCTATTGTATCAGGTTTACCAGGACCCGGTGTTGGACATCGTAGCCCATGGCTCGGCTGGCGGCAGTGGATCACCAGATTGTAAAAGTTCAATAGAGATCCCATCAGGACTTTTAATAAAAGCCATGTATCCGTCTCTTGGCGGTCGGTTAATGGTGACACCTTGGCTTTCTAAGTGATCGCATAACGCGTAGATATCGTCGACTCGATAGGCAAGATGCCCGAAATTTCTGCCACCAGCGTAGTCTTCGGAGTCCCAGTTATACGTTAGCTCGACGAGTGGTGCTTTATTTATCTTGGCGGCCTCAACATCACGCGGAGCCGCCAAAAAAATTAAAGTAAAACGACCGGCCTCACTCTCGTACCGTCGGACTTCCTGTAGTCCCAGTCCATCGCAATAGAAACGTAGTGAGGTGTCGATATCAGTGATACGGATCATAGTGTGAAGATATTGCACTGGGCCTCCAATTTTTTTTTACAATGGCTTTTATTCGCCCGAAATAAGGCGCATAAAACACTTTCAGATTATTACAGAAGTCGAATGTAATGCGTCAACTTATCACAGGCCTTTCTTTCCTAGTCTCGCAGTCCTTGATGGCTGCAGGAGTCCCTGTGTACGTGGATAAGGCTGTAATTACGCAAGTACAGTCTGGTACGGCGGCTTCGGGGCGTGTCGTTGCAGGCGAAATCTATACATTATCCGCCGAGATTTCAGAATCCATACGGTCGATGACAGTGCGAGTTGGAGATAGGGTGAAAGCTGGCGACGAGCTCGCAAGATTGGATGATACAGAAATTCGCAATAATCTGAAAAGCCTGAACAATCGAATGAGATATCTCAAAGCACAACTGGCCTTATTGAACCAACGTAAGGCCGTCCGTGAGCAGCAGTTGAGACGCGCACAGAGTCTGACAACTAAAGATTTATTGACTCGCGATGCTACCGAGGAAGTGGAACTTAACGTAATTAACGCGGAAAGTGACGTCGGTAAAACGTTATACGAGCTTGAGGACTTAAAAATTGAAATTGCAGACGTCGAGCGACAGTTGAACCATACGCAGGTAACAGTGGGCACAAGCGGCCGAATTATTGAGGTCAACGTCACCGAAGGCCAATACGTCAGGTCTGGAGATCGATTATTCCAGTTATTACCCGATCTTGGTGTTGAGGTGGAAGCGGAAGTAAGACCAGAAGCCTACGAATCGGTGTCCGTGGGACAGATCATTACTGGGAAGATTCGTCAATCTTTCTATGATTTGAAAGTTCGTGCCCTGATTGCAGAACAGAATCAAAGAACAGGATCTCGAACTATTCGGCTTCAGTTTGTTAGTCCGCCAAAAGAGAATCTAGTGCTCGGAGAACCGATTGATTTGAGATTACCGATTGGACAAATGAGCGAACAGATCACGATAGCCAAGGATGCTGTGATTCCGAGTAAGGATGGACATCAAATCGTGTTGATCATCGATGGTAAAGCGGAACCCCGTCGGATCACGCTTGGTGCGGGGGTTGGTAATCGTATTGCCGTCACTGAAGGATTGAAGGCCGGAGATCTGGTGGTCACTCAAGGTCAGGAGGGTCTTCGCAAAGGTCAGACAGTAAGTATCCTCGGAGACCAATCGTGAGTAGTTTGATTCGTGGTGCGATTACGCATCCGATTGCTGTGTTGGCGGTTGTTTTGGCGATGATTTTATTTGGGTTAGCCTCGCTACAAACTATCCCAATACAGATGACTCCAGATATAGACAAACCTGTGCTACAGGTACGAGTGAGTTGGCCGGGCGCCTCACCAAAGGATGTTGAGCAAGAGATTGTGCTTCGTCTGGAGCGTGAGTTAACGAGTCTACCCGGCGTTCAGAGCGTGGAAAGTGACAGCCGTCGCGGACGTGCTCGTGTCACCCTGACATATGGTGTAGGTCAGGATATGGATGCTGCTTTTGTAAAGCTACTTGGTCAGCTGGCTAGAGTATCTGGACTACCAAACGATGCAAAGTCACCAGAGGTTAGGACATCCAACTCAGAAGATTCCCCAATTGCCCGGATGGCTCTGGTCGCAAAGGATGACGTGGATATCAATATTGATACCCTCAGTGAGTTTGTAGATACCGCGATTTTGGAGCCATTAAGCCGTATTCCGGGTATTTCTGAGGTGACTTCGCGGGGAGGCGCCAAAAGGGAGATTCGTATCGCGCTTGATATGGGTAAAGTTGCAGATTTTGGCCTGTCGGTGACAGAGATTGCAGACGCTATCAAGGCGTCATCAGCTGAGGTCACAGCGGGTGAGGTTATAGAGGGTAATCGGAGCTTTACGTTGCGTACAGAGGCGATTAGTTATACCCCAGAGACCGCCAAACAGCTAGTTGTTCGAACCGAGGTTCGTGACGGCAGGATATTCAACGTGAAGTTATCGGATGTTGCGAATGTGGAGCTTGGATATAAGACCCCAGGCAGCTTTCGGCGTTTGAATGGCATGCCTGCGATCACCTTTGCAGTGCTCCGTGAGCCAGCAACCAATGTAGTGACAACACTTGAGGGTTTGAAACGGGAAGTTGACGCATTGAATGCCGGAATTCTTGCGGAGCGCGGTTTGGACCTGCGAATTGTTTACGATGAGACGGTTTATATCGGTACCGCTATAGAGCTCGTGCGAAGCAACATCATGATCGGTGGTGTTTTAGCGATTGCCGTATTGCTGACATTTCTGAGGGCACTTGCGCCAACTGTGATCGTGATGATTGCTATCCCCGTGTCAATTATTTCCACATTCGTGGTGATCGCCGGTCTTGGTTTGTCGATTAATGTGATCTCGTTGGCTGGCCTTGCATTTGCCGTTGGAATGGTGGTTGATGCATCAATAGTCAGTTTGGAGAATATTTACCGCCTGAAACAATCGGGTGTGGGAACGATGCAGGCCGCGTACTGGGGAGCTCGTCAGGTATGGGCACCAATACTAGGTTCCGCTTTGACGACAGTAGTTGTTTTCATCCCAATCTTGGTACTGGGTTTGCCTGTTGGTCAATTGTTCCGCGATATTGCTGTTGCTATTAGTGTATCTGTGATTGTGTCAGTGATCATATCGATTACTGTGATCCCAGCCCTTGCCTCGCAGTTCATTAAGGACGCAAAGCGGTTTGATCAACAGATGCGAATACCCCTTATTGACACGCTTGCCAGTGGCTTTACGAGATTGGTTCTAGCTTATGGACGTAAAGTCGTCAAATCGACTTGGTTGGGTTTGATGGTGGTTTTTACTCTGGTTGCTAGTTCTGTAGTTGCGCTTGTAATGATGATGCCGCCGCTTGACTATCTGCCAGATGGAAATCGAAACTTCGTGTTCGGACGTATTTCAGTCCCGCCCGGGTACACCCGTGAGGCCACCTTGAATTTCGCACAATCTATGGAAGATGTTGCGCGTCCTTTATGGGAACAGCCAAATCCTGAGAAATTACCCCACATTGATCGATTCTTTTTTGTTGCATACAACGGCGGGGCCTTTGCGGGTGCGGCGACCGAAGATGCTGGGCGGATTCGTGAATTGATCCCGGTCTTAGCGGAACCTGTGTCCAAAGCACCGGGTGCAAGGGCTTTCGTGACGCAGGCCTCGCTTTTCGGTCGGTCGGTTGGGGGATCGCGGGGTATTTTGATTGATGTCCTAGGCCCCGATTATGAGACAGTGGAACCTGCGTTTCGTCTGATACGTCGCCAGATAGGTGAATTATTTCCACGAAAGGCGGGGCATCAGGTTCGAGTACGTCCATCTGAGAATGCGGTCAGTCCCGAACTAGTCGTAAGACCCAATCCCGATGCGTTGGCAAGAGCTGGGGTATCAGCCAGAGATTTTGCTCAGGCCTTGGATGTTTATAACGATGGAATTCTTGTTCGCGAAATTCCTCTAGGTGGCGAGTTGGTTGAGCTGGTTCTGACAACCCAAACTCGCGAAACAGCTAAAATTGAAGATATTGAAGATATTCCGGTAATTGCTCGAGATGGTTCGTTGGTAAAAGTCGGTCAGCTTGCCGAGATATCAATCGAGTCAGCACCCAATCAGCTGTTACGTAAGGCGGGTCGACGTGTCGTAACTATTCAACTCCGATTGCATGAATCGATTCCATTAGAAACGGCAATTGCCGAGATAAACTCGAAAGTTGTATTTCCTTTTAATGTTGACTCTAAAGACGGTGTGAGGCTTGAATTATCTGGCGCAGCTGACGATTTATCTAAAGCTTGGAATGCAGTACAAGGCAATGTGATTCTGGCAATTGCAGTGATCTACCTTTTGTTAGTGGTTCTTTTGAGAAGTTTCGCATTGCCTCTGATTATTTTAATAACTGTTCCCATTGCCGCGACAGGCGGTGTTTTGGGGCTCGCACTACTTAATCTTGTCATGGATCAACCACTCGATATGCTAACAATGCTTGGCTTCATCATTCTATCCGGGGTAGTGGTAAATAATGCAATTCTGATGGTGGAGCAGACGCTCTGGCACATCCAGCATGATGGCATGGGGTCTCTGGACGCTATTTTGGAAGCCACAAATAATCGGATCCGCCCTATTTTCATGTCAACATTAACTAGCCTATTTGGTTTGTTACCTTTGATCGTATTTCCTGGTGCTGGATCTGAACTCTATCGGGGAATTGGAATCGTGGTTTTTGGTGGACTCTTGTTATCAACTGTACTTGTCTTGTTTTTCATTCCACCTTTGATGGCTGTTTTGATGAGGCGGTTGAAGCCACAAGCACCGATTGGTGACATCACCGAAGCGATAACAGCACCGCTTTCGCAAACAGCCTGACGAGAAGCCCGAGATTCTGTAGAATCTCGGCTTTTCTAAATCACTGAGATCATCCATGGAAATTAATGCCCGCAATGCAATGATGGCAGACCTAAAAGCGCGTACAGACGTGCTGAGGGGGTACCTTTGACTACACGACCAAACGCGAACGACTCGACGAAGTCAATCTAGAACTTGAGGATCCTGACGTCTGGAATAATCCTAGCACAGCCCAAGCACTTGGCCGTGAGCGAGCAAGTCTTGAAACTGTAGTTGAGACCATCGACGAGCTTCACCAGAGTCTGGATGATCAGAAAGAACTCACAACAATGCTGCTTGAGGAAGGTGATGAAGACGGTCTTTCTGAAATCGATGAGGAGCTAGGGCGCCTCGAGAAACTAATAGATGAACTCGAGTTTCGTCGGATGTTTTCAGGTGAAGCCGACAGTAATAATTGCTATCTCGATATTCAGGCGGGCTCGGGCGGAACTGAGGCACAAGATTGGGGCAACATGCTGCTCCGTATGTACCTTCGTTGGGCTGAAAAGAGGGGATTTAAGGTTGATGTGATGGAAGTATCAGAAGGCGAAGTCGCAGGTATCAAGAGCGCTACTATTCACGTTCAAGGCGAGTATGCGTATGGCTGGTTGAGAACAGAGTCTGGTGTTCACCGGTTAGTTCGCAAGAGCCCGTTTGATTCTGGGGCGCGACGTCATACCTCTTTCTCGTCGATCTTTGTTTCTCCTGAAATTGATGACGGTGTTGAGATTGAAATCGATCCATCAAGCCTTCGTATCGACACATATCGGGCGTCGGGAGCGGGTGGTCAGCACGTCAACAAAACCGACTCCGCTGTGCGGATTACTCATGAACCGAGCGGAATTGTAGTGCAGTGTCAAAGCCAGCGTTCACAGCATCAAAACAAAGATTTCGCAATGAAACAGCTGCGCGCTAGGTTGTACGAGCGCGAAATGGATGTGCGCAGAGCAGAGGCACAAGCGCTTGAGGACTCAAAAGCGGATATTGGTTGGGGAAGCCAGATACGGTCGTATGTGTTGGATTCCAGTCGTATAAAGGATTTACGGACTGGTATTGAGACATCCAACACACAAGCAGTGCTCGATGGCGCTTTGGATCCATTTATTGAAGCTAGTTTAAAGCAGGGGCTGTAATGACAAAACACAACGATCCTGAAGTCGAAGTTGATGAAAATCAACTGATCGCAGAAAGGTACAAGAAACTCGCCCTTATACGGGACGCAGATCAACCCACCTTTCCAAATGATTTTCGTCGAACCCATTTAGCGTCCGTGTTGATGGATACATACGGCTATACGGACAGGGATAGGCTCACCGAGGATAGTGTGGAGGTAGCTGTCTGTGGGCGCATGATGTTACGCAGGATTATGGGGAAAGCCAGCTTCTTAACCATCCAAGACACCAGTGGCCGGATTCAATTGTATGTAAGGAAAGCTGATTTACCTGACGGAATATACGATGACTTCAAGACTTGGGATCTCGGCGACATTGTTGGTGGAAGAGGGAGGCTGTTTAAAACTAATACCGGAGAACTATCGGTTCACTTGACCGAGATAAGACTTCTCACTAAGTCACTACGTCCATTGCCGGACAAGCATAAGGGCTTGACGGATACCGAGCTCAGATATCGACAGCGTTATGTGGATCTGATGACAAATAATGAAACGCGTGAGGTATTTACACTGCGTTCTAAAGTCATAGCAGCAATCCGCCATTTCTTCGAGTCGCGTGGATTTTTGGAAGTCGAGACCCCGATGTTACAGGTAATCCCCGGCGGTGCGACGGCTCGGCCATTTATCACGCACCATAACGCGCTCGATATCGATATGTATCTTCGTATTGCGCCCGAACTATTCTTGAAACGTTTGGTGATCGGAGGTTTCGAACGTGTATTCGAGATCAACCGGAACTTCCGTAACGAAGGCCTCTCAACACGCCATAATCCTGAATTCACCATGCTCGAATTCTACTGGGCCTATTCAGACTACCGCGACCTTATTCACATGACCGAAGAGTTGCTCCGTGAAGTAGCAAAAAAAGTTTGCGGCAAAACAGTCTTTGCTCTTGAGGATGGCTCTCGGGTAGATCTGGATCGGCCATTTGATGCCATGACAGTGAAAGAAGCTATTTTGAAATATAGCGACAAGGCGACAGATGCGATTTTAGATGATCTGGTTCAAGCAAAAGCACATGCCAGATCTCTGAATCTTAAGATAGAGCCGTCATGGGGGCTAGGTAAGGTGCAAATCGAAATCTTCGAGGCTGTTGCTGAGGCACGTTTGACGCATCCCACCTTTATCACGGAATATCCAGCGGAGGTTAGCCCGTTGGCTCGCCGTAATGATCTGAATCCTTTTGTGACCGACCGATTTGAGTTCTTTATTGGTGGTCGCGAAATTGCTAACGGCTTTAGTGAGTTAAACGATGCTGAAGATCAAGCGGAACGTTTTCAGGAGCAAGTTGCACAGAAATCTGACGGCGACGATGAGGCTATGTTCTATGATGATGACTATTTGCGAGCGCTTGAATATGGGTTACCGCCTACAGCCGGCGAAGGAATTGGGATTGACCGATTGGTGATGTTCTTAGCGGAACAATATTCTATTCGGGATGTAATTTTTTTCCCAGCGATGCGGCCGCAGGGTTAAGTCTGTATGTTGTGTGAAAAAATATGTCTGATCATACTTCTGACTGAGGTGATGGGATCGGTTGCAACTGGAGACGGCAAGTGAACCCCTGGATAGCACATCTTGAAAATCAAGATCTCAAATGGATAGTAGATTCTGGACAGGGCGTATATTTTGATCCAGGAATAGATGTTCTATTCCCTAATCCGACTTTAATACTGGATGGGGAACTTGAATGTCGCAGTCATTTGAGAGGTAGTGGGGCATTGCTCGGAATCTCAGAATGGTACCTCGAAGCCGAGAGAAGTTCGCTTTGGCAGGTGACTATGCCGGTTTGGGGGCTTGAACTACCGTTAACTCGAAAACATAAAACAACTTGGAGTATTGCTCTTGCGGTTGCGATGTCTGCTGAGATCAGGCTTTCTCAACCGGATGCACAAGGTCTTGCAGATGTCGAGGCGGCGCAGCTGAAATTTAGGTATGTTGTGGGTCAGTTAGAGACCACTTTGTGGGGAATTTAGGTGGCTGAAGAGTTTCGCCAGTCGGCTACTGATAGTTTGGGGCTACCACGACAGATGTGGTGGTTATGGCCTTTCGTCGCGCTATTAATTGTGATCTGGATCATAAGTTTATGGGCGGTTCGCGTGGCGGATACCGAGACGGCACTGGGTGTTGTGACATCGCATCGTGGTCTCGGAACTTCCGCTCAAGCCGAAATAGCTCTTTTTGTGCCGTCTTCAATCAAGACGCGTGTGCTCGGTGAGAGAGTGAATGTAGCGTGTCAGGGTATTACTCTTGAGGGACAAGTATTCACGGAAAGTGGCGATATTCTATCAATTCAGGATATTCGCGACTGGGTTGGAAGTCGCCTTCTGGCTGAAAGACTATTCAGTCAGGGTGTTCGGTTACAGCAGGTGGTTACACAGTCCGATATACAAATCCCGTCACCGGGCGAACATTGCGACGTCACAGTTGTCAGCGGTCGCGTTCGTCTGATTGAACTTTTAGGCCGTAGTTTGGATCTATGACGGCAATACTCGATGGGCTAATCGCTACTGGGGCAACTTTTGAAGCAATTGCCGATGAAGCCGGTTCTCTTGGTTATAGACTTAAAGAGCGACGAGTGAAGCCACCGGTAGCTGGCTCAATTTTTGTTGATCAAACTGGTCTTCTGCATCGTATTCGTTATCGATGTTTCGGTTGGGTCGTGAGCATTGATGGTGATACTAGACTCCACCTTATGCGTTGGAAGAAAGCATTTGCTGTTGGCGGTTATATTCTTGAGCCAAATGTCGCCAACCATACCCTGGCCATTCAGTGGTTAGCTATCGCGCTTGTGGTGTTCGCTCGACTCTTACTCGTCATTCTCGTAAGTATTCTACAGCAAGTAAATGATGTGACGTTGGCTCCTCTCTGGATACTCATCGGTTTGATTTTAGCCTCGACCACTTATACGTCAATCACGCTCATTCACCGTTCTCAGTGGAATGATTTAGAGGCAGCGTTAGCAACGATGGCCCCTGATTGGATACCTCGATTATCGCGAGATGTTGGTGGACGAGTTCTGGCGATCGCTACCATTTTTAGTATGTTTATTCTCGACCTTATTTTTGCTTTGTCTGCAGCAATTTGGGTTGTTGGTATAGGATTTTTGTTTTTGGATTTGATGCCTACCAGACATTTTAAGCAGGCAAGAGCGCTGACCCATGCACCGCAGGTGCGAACGATTCGGGAACCGAGTCAGGTTATGGCGAGACTCAAATATCTATTGAGTATTTCAGGCCACGGCGTGCACGTGTTGAAAACAAATACTCCTGAAATCTTACTCTTTGCGAGTGAGCAATTGGTTCGTGGAGGTGAGCCCATTACGGTTCTTGGACCTGAAGCTGAATTTTTACCAGGAACCTTACGTAGTAATTTTGCTTGGGATGCGAGCGAAATAGGTGATTATCACTTCAGTAACCTAATGGAGTTGATCGGCTTACAGCATTGGCGAAAAAGGTTTGGTGGATCTCTGAATTATCAAATTGGTCCGGACAATCAGGGACTTTCTTCATCGGAAGCTGCCGCACTTCAGGTAGCAAGAGCCTTAGCTCAGGGTGCAGATACATTGATTTTGATTGATGCACTTGCATCAATGTCAGCCGATCGACAAATGGAACTTTTGAACCGATTGGCTGCAGCAAATCGTCGTATCTTCGTCTATTCAAGTGTTTCAGATTTATGGGAAGGCGAAGTCATTGAGCTCGACTGAACTGCAAACATTTTACTTGAGCGCCGGGAAAGTGTCTGCGGGTTTGGCACGGGACCGACTTTGGCAGGTAAAAGACGGTTCCGCTTACCTTCGCCTACTCATAGACGACCAAGAGGTAGGATCGATGCCAGTCCTAGAATCTGGATGGTTTTTAGTTCCTGAAAGCCAATTTTTGCGAATCCAATTGGTGGCAGAAACTAAAATTTCATTTGAGAGTCGACTCCCTTTAGCTCTGATCCCTCGATTGGGTGATCTTGGTCGGAATCAGCTAATTCGGCCGATTCGTCAGATGATGGCGGCATCTGGAATTGATGACAGCCTTATCGACTGGGTCGTTAAACTTGCCCAGCCAAGCTTTCGCTCCTGGTTTGGTGAATCGCTGGATCATGCGATTCAGCGTAAACAACCTATGTCGCCCGATATTGAGACACCCCTAATCTCTGATCATGGGCCAGGCACTTCCCCAGAGAATACATCCGTGATGGAAGAGCGAAGAGTAATGTGGGTTTTGTTTATTGTTGCACTTCTGTCAATTATCTCCGTGACTAGCTGGCTAGGTACCTTGGTCGCTATCGAGGCTTCTGGATTTTCACTTAGCTACAATTACATTGTGGTAGCAGTTGGGTGTGCAGGATTGATAGCTGGATCAGTCTGGGCCGTAAGCCAATTGGCTAGTAACTTTCCTGATGTACGACCAGTAGGCTTAGCAACAGCCTTAGCGATGACTCTCCTGATCTTGCTATTTGAAGCACCCGTTCTAGCATTGTCGATGATATTTTCCGGCAGCTTGATCGCGGGAGCGTATTGGGTCTATGTAAAAAGATTGCTGCCCGGACTACCAGCGATTGATCAGCCGATGAGCTGGTTATCACTGCGATTAGCGCGTGACGGTGTGTCATCTGTTCGCGAACGTGTACTTGAGGTTTGGGACCAAGCCAGTCAATGGGTGATTGCGAGGATTGAACTAGTCGCTGAATATAGTCGGTTTAGTCGTTCAGTTATCGCTGCGAGTCTTGTAATTCCTGCGATTGCATCAACAGACCAAAGTCGACCCATTGTACTTGCAGGTCTGACACTTGCTGCCCTATTACTGTTAGAACGGCTACGTGCGGCGATGCCAGTTAGCATTGAATCTCAACCAACGATTCAAGCAGCTTCAAAAGTGCGTCCATCGGCGTTAGGTGGAGAGGTTCAATATGAGGGGATCGTCTATCGTCGTCACGCCGGTGGAGCACCATTATTTGATCAACTGAGTTTCCATTGCTCTGCAAATAGCTTGGTGAGGATAACCGCAGCGGAAGGTGCCGGCTTATCTACCCTAAAGCATTTACTTACTCGACAAGTTTCGCCTGAGCGAGGTTTGGTTCGTGTAGGTGGAATGGATGTGGCACGACTTGATCCCGAGGTTCTTGCTCACTCGGTCATTATGCTTGATCATCCTCGAGATTCTGAGGTCTCAACTGTTGGCGAATGGTTATTTATTGAATCTGGCATTGAACCATCAACACTCGAGATGCACTTACAGGGTTTGAGGGCGAGTTATTGGATTGAATCCTTACCGGATCGGTTGAATGCTCCGCTGGGTGCACTTTGGTCGATGGCAGGGCCTCTTGGCATGAATCGATTGAAGCTTGCGCGTGCACTGTCTCGTCGAGGCCAACTGATGTGGCTTGATCACTGGTTGATTGGTCTTGATCCATCAGGACGGGCACATGTGATTCGGAGTCTGGTGGAACGCTCTGGGACACGGTTTGTTGTTGATAGGAATGAGTTGTTGAAGCGGGAAGCTTCGATTCATTGGGAGCTTGCGAATGATTGAACAGCAACTATTCCTTGGTGCTTTGACAGAACAAGAATATCGGCATTGGCTTGATAATGCAGCCATCAAGAGGCTGACACCCGGAGAAACTCTGATTTCAGAAGACGATTTTCCAGATATCTTTTTGGTACTACGCGGCCAGTTTGCGATGCGTCGTGGAGCGCGATCCCCAGGTATTGTTGGTCTTGATGAGTTTCTGACTGGCTGGATGACCGATCGGGAATGGATGGCAGATCGATCGATGACATTGATTTATCTAGATTCAGGGCGTTTTGGACAGATGCTGTCAGTAGAACCTAGGCGGAAGCATTTATTTCACGAAAGCGTAACACCAATGCTAGCTGGGCGGTTATATCGAGATCTGTGTGACGCCGTAGAAGTACCGGTGGCTTTAACACGAGGCTTTGAGCGGGGCGTCAGACGTTTTCATCAATTAAGACAGAATTTTCTGAAGTGACAATCGCGATTTGCTAGCTATCCGGCGGATTATAATTATAGCTTTGGGCACACTTCCTTACAGGCACATTAAGCTCTCTTAGGGCCGATAAATACCAGCATTCTTATCGTTTTCTCTGCACTCAACTTCGACTAAGAATGCCCGGTCGTTCGTCTGCTTTCGAATCCATTGGTCGACATATTCAAAAATAAACTCAGCAGTGCGCTCCATACTGACGTTAGGCATTACTCTCACATCAATAATCTGTCTGTCATGGAGACTTCGGAACAATTCAATTTCGGGGTCATCTTCGTTAACGAGCGTGGTGTGATCGAACCAGTGAGAGAGCCAGGATTTTATCTCGGCGAAGTTTCCAAAATCGACACCAAAACCGGATTCCGTAAGGTCGTGACAGCCAAAAGTCAATTTAAAGCTACGTGAGTAGCCATGAATAAACCTACAATGTCCCTCGTGTTGCCACTGTCGATGACTGCATGGAAAGTTGTCGAAGGTTTTAATGGTTTGGTAAATAGCCATCGAAAAAGTATACGAGGTTTTGTTATCCCTATGAATTGGAATTCTCCACTACATCCAGAATTTTTGACTACGGATGGTCGTCGCTTTTCAGTTAACCGTGTATTTTGCATCGCTAAGAACTACGAAGAACATGCGAAGGAGATGGGTGGAGAGGTTGATCGTAAGTCACCTGTCTATTTTCAGAAAAGTTTTGATGCAGTAACTTTTGAACAGAATGTTCGCTATCCGACCCATACCGATGACCTCCATCACGAAGTGGAGTTAGTTGTAGTCGTGGGTAAAGGCGGGCGTAATCTTAGTTTGGGGGATGCCGAAACGGTTATCTTTGGTTACGCAGTAGGAATTGACTTCACCCGTCGCGATCGTCAAACGGAAGCTAAAGAAAAAGGCCGTCCGTGGGAAGTTGCTAAGAATTTTGATGACTCAGGTGCGATGGGTATTGTTACGCCCAAAATGGAAATTGGGTTGATGCGCGACGCCGTAATTACTCTCGAAGTAAATGGTGAAATGCGACAATCTGGCGATATCAAACAAATGGCATATAACGTGGCCGAATTGTTAGCGTTTCTATCAACTCTCCAAGAGCTGAAAGCGGGTGATCTGATTTACACGGGGACGCCGTCAGGTGTCGGTCGGGTCATCCGTGGTGATTGTCTTGTCGGTAAAGTCGATGGATTGGTCGACTTAAATATTTCCCTTATCTAGGACAGGCGAATGCCAAACCGACGAAGAAATTTTTTTTCAAACTCCCAAAAGTAACTGAACTGTCCGGCTAACGTACCAATTATGATCAGTAACAACTGATAAATTGGGACGATGATAAGGACACGCAGTGGCCAAAAGACCCATGGAGAGAGGCTTTCTGTGTTTATCATAAAAAACCCCAACACCGGCCCCGCGACAACCACGGCTACTGAACCCGTTACTGCAAACACGACAAAAATGATCACCAACTGCCAACGGGATTCAGCTTTAAATAGGACCATTAGTTTTTGCATATTTCCATCTCAGGCAGATTAGGGCAACGTCATTTTGATCACAGAGCCAGGGATCTCGCTCGTTCTTTTGCCGCCTCGGCCTGGATTCTATCACCGGCCGCGGCGTAACAATAACTAAGCAGTAACTCGCTAACTGGATCGGCTGGGTTTAGGGAGCGTGATTTGAGTGCAGATTGGATGGCCTTGCTTGCCTGTCTGCTTGCGACTAGTAATTCTGCGTCAAGTCGCCAAATGCTGTGTTCGTTGGGGAGACTTTTAAGCGCGCGTCCAGTCAATTTCAGCGCTAGCGAGAAGTTTCCGTCGGCTCCCACTTTGCGGGCCTCAGAAACGAGTTTCAATCCAGCCTCGTGTGTCTTTATCTCATTTTTGGCTTGCTTAAACTCAGGACTCGTTATTTGGCCTTTACCTGGGTACTTGGAGACTTCTGCTTTGATTGCGGTCAGACGCTCCCGGCTAATTGGATGGGTGCCTAACAGTTTCTGTGCGATAGAATTCCCGCCGGCACCGAGTTTTGCCAGTTTTTGTTGCATGCTGATCGCACCACGTGGATCAAACCCGGCACGGACCATTAAGTTAACGCCAACACGATCTGCCTCAAGCTCGTTGGACTGACTGTACTGCCCCATTAAGATATTTTGGCCGAGGCCTATGAGCTTGTTCGAGCCGGCTTGGCCCCTAGGTTCGGCTATCCCAATCTCAATGATCTGTGCGGCCAGACCGACCAGTGCCCCAAATGTCTCCCGCCCGGTGCCATGAAGCTCAATACTATGAGCCATTTCATGCCCCAAGACAGAGACCAGTTCGGCCTCTGTCTCGACCGCATTGATCAACCCGTAGTTCACACCCATCTTGCCTCCCGGGAGGGCCCAAGCATTGATGGAGTCATCATTGACTAGGCGGATTTCCCATAGGAAAGGTGAGTTAGCCGTTGTCGCAAGGCGTTGGATTAAAGTGTTTAAGTAGTCGGTTGTTACTCGGAACTGGGTGAGGTCGTCGCCCGATTTTGCGAGAGCAAATGGGTACTGGCGTTGCCCTTTTTGAATTTCTTTTCTTGGGTCTGTGACTGCTTGTACGACTGAATCGATCGGGTCCCTAATGGGGTTCTGACATCCTGTCAGTCCCGTTAATATAATAATTAGGGCGAGTATTGTTAGTCTCATAACCGCTTTAAGGGGATGGTGTTTTGTTCACTTTCGGCATTCGAAATTCCCGCGTTATTTTTCAAAAGCGCCCGCTCGGCACGGTAACTTGAACGAACCATTGGTCCTGATACGACTTCAAGAAATCCACGTTCAAGACCCCACTCTCGATAGAGGTCGAATTGCTCGGGGGTGACATACCGATCGATCGGTAGGTGATTAACTGTTGGTCTCAAATACTGGCCGAGGGTAACGATATCCACGCTATGCTTACGCATGTCGTCCATGGCTTGTTTGATTTCGTCCTCAGTTTCGCCGAGGCCCAGCATCAAACTGGTTTTGGTCAGTACTTCGGGTCTATGTTTTTTCCCGTGATATAAAACATCGAGGGTTTGTTGATAACTTGCACGAGGGTCCCTCACCGGGTGCGTAAGTCGTTTGACTGTCTCTACGTTCTGAGCAAACACTTCGAGCCCCGAGTCGATTATAGTCTCAACATCCGACATAATTCCCTGAAAGTCGGGCGTTAAGGCCTCGACTGCGGTGTCGGGATTTTTTTGTTTGATTGCGCGCACCGTGGCAGCGAAGTGGTTTGCCCCGCCGTCATCGAGATCGTCCCGATTTACGCTAGTTAGGACCACATATCTAAGACCCATTAAGGCGACAGATTCAGCTGTATTCTGTGGCTCATGCAAATCAATCCAACCTTTTGGGTTGCCGGTATCAACGGCACAGAACTTACAGGCCCGGGTGCATACTGATCCCATGAGCATGATGGTTGCGGTTCCGGCACTCCAGCACTCACCGATATTGGGACACATTGCTTCTTCGCATACGGTGGAGAGGCCGTGGGTCCGGACGATTTTTTTAACGTCTTGGTAGCTTTGTCCTCCCGGGCTAACAAATCGTAGCCAACTCGGTTTATCACCGCGCGGTGCCTGCTCATCCGATCGACGTTTCTGACCATTTTTAATGGCCTTGACACCGACTGCATTGATTATTTTATCCCCGCTCCTTGAGCGCGAGTTGTTTCCTGTCATGCGGCTTCCGTTGGCATATCTGCGTACCCAGAAAGTGGTGGGCAACTGCAAATTAGGTTTCGATCACCGTATACATTATCAATCCGACCCACTGGTGGCCAGTAGCGATCCTTTTTCAATGAGACTAGGGGAAACGCTGCCTCCTGTCGTGAGAATCGATGATTCCAGTGATCAGCCGTTACTGCTTCTACAGTGTATGGGGCGTGACGTAATATGGAGTCCTCGGCGGATTCATCTTCGTTTTCGATCAAAGTGATTTCTTTCCGGATTGAGATCATGGCATCACAAAATCGATCAAGCTCACTTAGGGGTTCGCTTTCCGTTGGCTCGATCATCAATGTTCCAGAGACTGGCCAACTCATCGTTGGTGCATGAAATCCATAATCGATTAAGCGTTTTGCGATATCATCAACCGTAACCCCCGCACTTTCTTTGACAACACGGGTGTCAACGATACATTCGTGTGCGACAAATCCTTTAGGATCAGTATAGAGAATCGGATAGTGGTGCGAGAGCCGTTTCGCCACGTAGTTGGCCGATAGGATTGCGTTTTCTGTCGCTGCTGTCAGGCCATCTGGGCCCATCATACGGATGTACATCCAAGAGATTGGAAGAATCAACGCGGAACCGTATGGTGCCGCCGACACAGGCCCGACCGGGTGATCTCCCTCGAAGTCAGGATGCCCGGGAATAAACGGTCGCAAGTGCTCAGCAACCCCAATTGGTCCAACTCCTGGCCCGCCTCCTCCATGTGGGATACAGAAGGTCTTGTGAAGATTCAGGTGAGAAACGTCAGAACCAACGATCCCCGGACTGGTAAGTCCAACTTGTGCATTTAGGTTTGCTCCATCCAAGTAAATCTGACCACCCACGGCATGGATGACTGAACAGACTTCCTGGACCTCGGTCTCGAATACTCCGTGTGTAGATGGGTAGGTTATCATCAGGCAAGACACATTAGTTCCGTGAGTCTCTACCTTTGTCTTGAGATCATTGAGGTCGATATTGCCGTCTTGATCACAACCAACCACCACCACATCGAGACCCACCATCTGGGCTGAGGCTGGGTTAGTACCGTGTGCGGAGGAGGGGACGAGACAAATCTTGCGATGACCTTCACCACGTGATTCATGGTAACCCTGAATGGCTAGAAGTCCTGCGTATTCTCCCTGAGCGCCAGAGTTGGGCTGTAGCGAGATACCGGCGTAGTCTGT
>MDTB01103260.1_pt1 | contig 26661 bp, 24 predicted proteins | sample 811161 | NCBI WGS metagenome assembly MDTB01 (sample SAMN05326650, study PRJNA326480) | marine metagenome | isolation source: seawater | place: Mediterranean Sea | collected 2009 | reverse complement strand
TTTAGTAATAATTTTTTAAAGAAAAATAAAATAAAACTTCTACTAGATTTAGGGCATCTAGAAATTGCATCAAATTTACTAAAATTTGATAAAGATACTGAGCTTAATAAAATTCTAAAAAAATATTCAAAGATTATTAATGAGGTGCATATTTCAGCAAATGATTTAAAAAATGATCTACATCTTAGAATTAGTGAAAGCCCATGGCAATTAGAAACTTTGCCAAAATTAAAAAAAAAACTTTCTAAAAATACAATTTTTACCATGGAGAGCAGAAATTTAACCATGAGAGAAATTAAAACAGACCATGCATTATTATTAGATTTATTAAAATGAGAAATTTAAAAGATATTTTAATTTATCAAAATGCAACATTAAATGACGCACTGAAAAAATTAGATAATTCAAAAAAAAAGACGTTAATTTGTGTTGGAAATAAAAATAAATTTGTTGGAGTAATCACAGATGGAGATATTAGAAGAAAAATCATTAATAAAAAAATTGATTTAAAAATTAAAATAAAAAATTTAGTAAATGTAAATGCATCAACAATTAATGAAAATTCAACTATCTCGGATGCACAATCATTGTTAAGCAGTAGGGTTACAATATTGCCAGTACTTAATTCCTACCAAAAAGTTTTAGGATATTATGCTTTAGAAGATTTAATAAAAAATTATGATAAAAAAATTACAATATTTGGACTTGGTTATGTTGGTTTAACTCTTGCCTTATGTATGTCAAAAAATGGCTTCGAAATCACAGGTTTTGACATAAATAAAAACTTAATCTCAAATCTTAAAAAAGGAAATTCTCATTTTTATGAACAAAAGCTTGATTATTTGTTAAAAAATGAGAAGAAAAAAATAAATTTTTCAAACTCTATTAATAATTCCAAATCTGATTGTTATATTTTATCTGTTGGCACACCAATTAAGAATTATAGGCCAAACTTAAAATATATTACAGATGCTATCAAACAAATATGCTCAATATTAAAAGAAGGTGATCTTATTGTATTAAGATCTACTTTGCCAATTAGAACTACTGATGATGTAATCATTCCTTTAATATATAAAATAAAAAAATTTAAGCCAGGAATTGACTATTTTATTGGTTTTGCACCAGAGAGAACAATTGAAGGTAACGCAATTGATGAATTAGAGAACAATCCGCAAATTATAGGAGCTAACGATTTAGTATCTTTTGAAAAAACTGCAAAAATATTTAATAAAATTACGAAATCTATTATCAAGGTTGAGAATATCAAATCTGCAGAATTTGCAAAATTAGTTGATAACTCATACAGAGATCATAAGTTTGCCTTTTCAAATCAACTGATTGCGCCATGTGAAAAATTAAAGATAAATTTAAATTCCATTATTAAAGCAGTAAATTTTGGATATGGAAGAAATGATATTGCAAAACCTTCTCCAGGAGTTGGAGGACCTTGTTTATCTAAAGATCCATATATATTTTTTAGTAGCTTAAATATAAACAAAAATAAATTAATAGTAAAAAATGCAAGAAATATTAATGAAAATATACCTTTATATGTTTTTAATAAAACAATGAAATTGATAAAAAAAACCAAAATAAACAAAAAAAATATCAAATTCTTTTTTTTAGGCTTAGCTTTTAAGGGTCACCCAGAAACTTCGGATGTTCGTGATAGTACTTCAATCAAAATTATTAAATATTTTTTTAAATTTAAAAATATTTATTGTTATGATCCTGTCTTAAACACATCAGAAATTAAAAAATTAGGTTTTAAATATTCAGGTATCAATTCTGGTTTTAAAAATGCTGATGTTATAATCTTTTTAAATAATCATAAAAGTTTTGAATTATTGAACATTGAAAACTTATTAAGAAAAACTAAAAAACCTAGTATTTTAATCGATACATGGAATATGTTAGACGAAAAAAAAATAAAACAGTTAAAAAGTGTTGTATATTCCGGTCTGGGAAATGAATAAATATGATGACTAATTATTTAGTTACAGGTGGAATGGGATTTATTGGAAGTGCCTTAGTAAAAAAGCTGTCTAAAAATGAAAATAATATTATTTATGTTTTAGATAACAAGTCTAGACGCAGAAGTTACCAAAAATTAAATTTAGACAACGTAAGATACTTTTTTGGTGATATTAGAAATTATAAATTATCATTTTTACCTAAAATTGAAATTGTGTATCATCTTGCCTATATTAATGGTACGGAAAATTTTTATAAATACCCAAAAGATGTGTTAGACGTTGGAATAAATGGCACAATTAATCTGATAAACCAAATCAATAGTAATGGAAAAAATGTAAGAAAATTTGTTTATGCATCCTCATCTGAGGTTTATCAACAAAATAAAATTATCCCAACTCCAGAAGAAATGGACTTGAAAGTTCCCAATGTATTAAACCCTAGATTTACATATGGTGGCTCCAAAATTTTGGGTGAACAACTAACTTTATTTTACCTTAATAGTAGGTTTAAAAAAACAATATTCAGACCACATAACTTTTATGGTCCTAATATGGGATACAACCATATAATACCTGAAATTTATGATAAGATTAGAAAAGCATCAAAAAATAATATTAAAAAAAAAATATCACTAGTAATAGAAGGAACAGGAAATGAGACAAGATCGTTTTGCTACATAGATGATGCGGTAAATGCAATAATTAAAAGTGCAAATTCAAATAGATATCAAATTATAAATATTGGAAATGATGAAGAAATAAAAATAATCAATTTAGTTAAAAAAATACTCAAGATTATGAAAATTAAAGCTAAAATTAAAACCAGCCCAATTAAACGAGGAAGCGTTAAGAGAAGACGTCCAGATATCAAGAAATTAAGAAAGATAGGGCACAAACAATTTACAAATATTGAGATAGGATTAAAAAAAACTATTGATTGGTATAGAAATTATAAGAACTAAATGAAGGTAATACCTGTCGCAAATCCGGATATCAGTGAAAAAGAGGCACTAGCCGCATATAATGTTATTAAGAGAGGCTGGATATCTATGGGCAAAGAAGTTTCTCGAATGGAGAAAGAACTTTCTAAAATTCTTGAAAATGAATTTGTCTTACTTTTTAATAATGGCACCTCTTGCTTACATGCAGCTTTACTTGCGTTAAATATAAAAAAAGGCGATGAAGTAATTGTTCCAAGCCTAAGCTATATTTCAAGCGCTAATGCAATTTTATATGTAGGTGCAACACCAGTTTTTTGTGACTCTGATCCAAATACATTTAATACTACTGCACCAATGATAGAAAAGAAAATAACTAAAAAAACCAAAGCAATAATGACAGTGGATTTAAAAGGTATGCCAATTGACTATGATGAAATAAAAAAAAAATTAAACAAATATAAAATACCATTTATTTCAGATAGTGCTGAGTCCTTTGGATCAGTTTATAAAAACTTAATTGTTGGAAATCAATTTGATATTCATACATTTAGTTTTTTTGCGAATAAAAATATTACAATGGGAGAAGGTGGACTAATATCTTGTAAGTCAAAAAAAATTTTTGATAGAATTAAAATAATTAGAAATCAAGGGCAAACCACAAGATATAATCATGTAATGCTAGGAAATAATTTTAGACCTACAGATTATGCGGCAGCAATTGGAAGGGTTCAACTCAAAAAATTAAATAAAGTATTAAAAAAAAAAAATCAAATCGCAACGATTTATAATAATAGTTTTAAAAATATAAAAAAATTACAAATTCCATTTATACCACATTATGTTTCTAAACATAGTTGGTATAACTATTGTATTAAATTAAAAAATCATAAATTAAAAAATGAATTAAAAAAATTTTTACAAAAAAATAAAATAGATTTTAGAGAGAGTTTTCCTCCAATTCATAATCAACCTTTTTATAAAAAAATGCATACTAAAAGAACTAATTTGAAAAATTGTGAGCGGGCATTTGATTGTTTTATAGACCTTCCTATTTGGTCAAATCTATCAAAAAATCAAATTAATTACATCATTAAAAAGATTAATTATTTTTTTAAGAAATATGATTAAACTAAAAGAAAATTATTTTTTATCATTAGAAGAAGAATGGTCAAAATTAGTAAAAAAAAAAAATATTTTTTCACGAAAAGAAACTTGCCCAGTATGTAAAGCTAGAAATTATTCATTAATTTTTACTAAGAAAAAAGTTAATTTTGTTTATTGTAATAATTGCTCACATGTTTTCATTAATCCTTTTTTTAAAAAAAAAATAATAAATTATCATTTTTTTAATTCTAAAACTTGGAATTTTTGGTCCTCAAAAGTTCTTCTCCAGCCAAAACAAAAAATAATAGAAATGGAAAAATATAAATATGGAGTTAAATACATAAAATCATTAAAAAAAAAAAATTTATCAATTCTAGACGTTGGAAGCTCTTCAGGAAATTTTATTGAAATAGCTATTAAAAATAAGTGGAAAATAGAAAGTGTAGAACCATCTGTAAAATCCTTTAATTTTTTAAAAAAAAAATTTAACTGCACTGTTTTCAATTCTCTTTTTGAGGAAGCACCTTTGAAAAAAAAATACGATTTAATTACTTGTTGGGCTTCTTTTGAATACTCTACTAATCCTCTAAAATTCATAAAAAAAGCTACCAAACATCTTAAATCAAAAGGTAAAATAATATTTTATATCAGTGGTAACTCTAATAGTCTTGTAATGCGAATTTTAAGAGAAAATTGTGTAGGTTTTTTATTTAATAGAAAAAATTATTTTAATCCTGAAAGCTTAAATTATATTTTAAAAAAAAATTTTGTAAGAAAATATATCAAATCTGATTTAAACAACCCTGAAATAGTTAATAACTACTTAAACTATAAAAAACCATATAGTATTAATAAATATTTATTTAATATTGAATTTTTTAAACATAAATTTATCCAAAAAAACTTTATGGGATATAAATTCTTAACTGTTTATGAAAAAAAATAAAAATTCTGGAAAAGTTTTTGTGGTTGTTGCACTGGACACAGAAGGTCCAATACTAGATAAAAAGAAGTTAGATATTATTAGTGATTGGAAAAATACAGAAAAACTTATTAAATTGGTTACCTCTTCCAAATTTAGAAACTTTTTTAAAGATAGTGAAAATAAAGGTATTGTATATTCGTGGTTTATTTTAACTTTAACTGGTTTTAAAACTAATCCTTTCAAACGACCGATGAGGTACCATGAAACATATGATTTCTATTTAAAAAAATTCAAAAAAAATTTTTTAAGAAATAATGATGGAATTTATTGGCATTATCACCAACCTGCAAAATCAGGGATAGGAAATGAATGGAGTAATGATTGGTTTTCATCAAATGAATATTTAAATATTTTAAATAAGCTCGTTGTCGATAGAAGTTTTTTTCCAAGCTGCTTCAGAGCTGGAGGAAGAATAGAAGACAACAATCTTTCACATTGGTTAGAGGAGTATATACCATTTGATTACTCAAATTGTAGTGGAGAGATTGATTGGGATAGAATTGAAAGTGACGGAAAAAAACTTAGAGAAGTAGCTGATTGGTCAAGTGCAAGTACACTCTGGAAAGGGTATAGACCTAGTCATAAAAACTACCAAGATAAAGGAAAAATGAGAAGACATATTTTTAGAAGTGTTGACTGTAATTCTCCGGTGTACGAGATAAAAGAAAAAGATATATTTGAAGCATTTAGTCTTGCTGACAAAGGAGATAATGCTGTTTTATCAATATTCGAACATGATAGGAGATTTAGTTTAATTGAGAATATTCAAGATTTTACTAACAAACTAAAAAAAATATCTAAAGAATTTAAACACATTAAATTTTACTTTAAAAATGCTCAAGATGCTAGCAATTTATCATTAAATTTAAAAGTTAAAAAAGCTCCTATTTTTAAAATTAAAATTTGTGATGATAGAAGAATCCTTATCTCTTGCAAAGATCAAATTTTTGGATCAAGGCCATATGCTTGTGTAAAATTTAAAGATAAGTTATCTGAAGTTCCATTAAATAAAGTTGGAAAGAGTCATTGGTTGACATCATCCTTTAAGAAAAATACAAGTTTTGATCTCTTTGTTGTTGCAAATAACAATTCTGGATATAATAAGGTTACAAAAAAAAAAATTAACTTAATATGAAATTTTTAATCATAGGCTTAGGCTCCATTGGTAAAAGGCATATTAGAAACCTATTAAATTTAAAAATTCATTCAGATAATATTTGTGGTTTTGATCCTAGAAAAGATCGAGTAAATGAAGTAAAAAAATATGGTATTAAGAACTTTATCAATAATTTAAATGAGGTAAAAAATAACGATTTTCATGGGGCTTTTATTTGTTCTCCAACTTCGCTTCATATACAGCAAGCTATCATATTAGGAAAAAAAAAAATCAATCTTTTTATTGAAAAACCTTTGGGAAGTAATTTAAAAAATGTTAAAGTTTTGGTTAATATCCAAAAAAAACTTAAAATAAAAGTTTTAATAACTTATCCCTTCCGTTTTTCAGAACATGGGATTACTTTTAAAAAACTGGTCAATAGTAACATCGTAGGAAGACCATTATATTTTAAAGGAGAGTTTAGCGAGTTCCTTCCTGATTGGCATCCTTATGAAAAATATAATTCTTTCTACATGGCTAAGAAAGAATTGGGTGGTGGATCTATATTAGATCAAAGTCATATTTTAGATATTGCTCATTTTTTATTTGGAGATTTTTCAGAAGTCATAAATTGTTTCAACTCCAAGATAAGTAGACTCGATGTAAATGCAGATGACATTGCCGACATTACCCTTAAAACAAAATCTAATGTTTATGGAACAATACACCAAGATATGTTTGGAAGAAAACATAAAAAATGTATGTCGGTTTACTGTGAAAAAGGAGAAATATTCTGGAATGTGTACGATTGCTCTGTAACAGTCTACAACTCTACAACTAAAAAAACAAAAATTTATAAGCATAAAATTGATCATAACAAGATGTATATTAATCAAACACGGCATATTTTTGATATAATTAGAAAAAAGATTAAGCCGCTGGTGAGTTTACAAGATGGTATACATACTCTTAAAACAATTTTAGTTGCAGAAAAAAAATCTAAATTAAATAAAGTAATAAAGATCAAGTAATTGGAATTAAAAAAAAAAAGAGGTTTAATAATTATCCCAGCAAGATCTGGCAGCAAGAGAATAAAAAATAAAAACTTAAAAATTATTAATGGCAAACCCCTTATTTATCATACAATTAAGTATGCAATCGCTAACCATAAAAAAGTTGACGAAATTTTTGTTAGTACTGACTCAAAAAAGATTTTAAATTACTCAAATAAATTAAAAAAATATATTTGTCCAATCTTGAGACCAAAAAAACTAGCAGAAGATAATTCTAGTGATCTTGGTTACATTAATCATACTTTAAATTATTTTAAAGAAGCAAAAAACAAGTATTTTGATTTTATTATAATTTTGAGACCCACTACTCCAATAAGACATAAAAATTTGTTAAAAAAATGTTTAGAAAAATTTTTTATTACAAATTGTTCATCAATTAGGTCGGCAAAGTATATTGATCATACTCATCCTTATTGGATGTATAAATTTTCTAAAAAAAAATTGGAGGAAGTCATTAAAGGAAAAAATTTTTTTAAATTTTATCAATCTCAAAAATTACCAAAATTATGGATGCATGACGGCCACTGTGATATTTTTTCCAGCAAAAATTTAGAAGCTAAAAATAATAAAAGAGATTTAGAAAAAATTTATGGAAAAAAAATGCGATATTTATTAAATAAAAATATTTTTTCAATTAATATTGATAATCCAGTAGACTTTCACATAGCTAAATTTTTTTTCACAAAATTAAAAAAATTATATTATTCTTTGTTCAATATAAGTTTTACAAAAAAAAAATATTTTCTTTCGCACAACAGCTTATAATTATTTTTATTAAAAATATTTACTGAAGATTTGTTATTTTTTTTAATTTTTGAAATAAGGATAATATTTTTTTTTAGAAAATTCTCAGAGGTTTTTAAAATTATTTTTCCATAACCTTTTCCTCTGAATTGTTTTAAAATATTTATTGAAGTAAAACCTATTGGATATTTTATATCATATCTAATCATACCAATTTTTTGTTATTATTTAAAACAATTAAAAATATATCATCTTTATTATTTTTACTTATTTTCTTTTTAATCCAAATTTTATGATCTTTAAAAGTTAGTTTTTTTGATTTAATTGAATTTTTAATGCTTAGTTCATCATTTTTAAGATTAAATAAAAAATTTGTATCTTTTAAGGATACTTTTCTGAATTTAATAGCCATTAAAATATAAATTTTATAATTAATTTAATTTTTATAGAAGTTTTTTTACTAACCTAGATATTTTTTGGTCATCTAAATATATTTTTGCCATTATTTTGGCAGCATTTTTGGGATTGTGTTTAAAAGCTAATCTTAAAATATTCATCCAGCTTGAATTATTTTTTTTTCTAACTGTTTCGATTTGAGATATTATTTTTAAGTAATTTTTTTTCATAAATATAATATAAGTTGATATTATAATTTATGAGAATTTACAAAAGTTTTTCAAATACATTTCCATATTTTGTTGCTGAGATTTCAGCAAATCACAATGGTTCCTTGACCAATGCTAAAAAATTAATTTCAAGTGCAAAAAAAAATGGTGCTGATGCAGTTAAAATTCAAACTTACACGCCTGAAACTATGACAATTAATTCCACTAAAAAAGATTTTAAAATTAAAAGTGGTCTGTGGCGTGGAAAAAATTTATGGGAATTGTATAAGGAAGCTCAAACACCATTTGAATGGCAAAAAGAATTATTTGATTTTGCTAAAAAAATAAAGATTACATGCTTTAGTTCACCATTCGATTTTTCAGCTGTCGATTTATTAGAAAAATTAAATTGTCCTTTTTATAAGATTGCATCATTTGAAATGAATCACATTCCTTTGATTAAAAAAATTGCAAGAACAGAGAAACCAATGATAATTTCAACTGGGATGGCAACATTAGAAGAAATTGATTTAGCATATAAAACTGCTAAATATAATGGTTGCAAAGATATAACTCTTTTATACTGTGTTAGCAATTATCCAAGTAAACTATCGGATTTTAATTTTCACAATATTAGTATTTTAAAAAAAAGATATAAGTGCAGAATAGGGTTTTCAGATCATTCAACAGATAGTAAAATTGTAAGTGCAGCAGTAATTGCTGGTGCAGAATTAATTGAAAAACATATAGCTTTACCAAATCAAAGAAAAGGTCCTGATATAGCTTTTTCAATCAAAGGAAAAGAAATAAAATATTATGCAGAAACTATAAAAAAACTCATATAAATTATTAGGTAAAAATTATTTTTATAGAAACAAATCAGAAAAAAGAAGCCTTAAATTTAGAAGATCCATTTATGCTGTAGCTAAAATTGCAAAAGGTGAAAAATTTTCTCACTCTAACCTTAGAGTAATAAGACCAGGCTATGGAGCAGAGCCAAAATTTTTTGAAAAAATTGTAGGTAAAAAAAGTCCTGAGATTATAAAAAAAGATACTGCAATTAATAAAAAAATTTTAAAAAAATTAGAAATAATTTAAAAATGATAATTTTAATACTTTTTAAAAAATTTTAGATGCTTTACTAATTTTATTGATTAAGTTTTCATCAGATTTATAACTCAATTCTAATTTACTATTGATTTTATTAATATAATGGTACTTTTTCATTATAAAATTTAAATTTTTAAAGTTAAATTCTTTTTCTTCTTCTTCAAAACATTTGTATAATTCTCTAAAAAATTCTAAATCTTTAGAATAATCAATTGTCATTCTATATTTTTTTGTCATAAATTTTGGCAATTTAACAAAATTTAATTTAAAAATATTTCTATTATTAGTGAAATAATACGTCATATACTCAGACATACTTAAATCTGGTTTTTTTTCAAAAATAGATCTTAATGCACTTACTTTAATAATTTCAGCTCCAAAACCAATGGGACAGTTTTTTGCTACTGTATAATCTGCGTTTGTTTTTGAGAATGATTTTAAAAGAATTTCTACAATTTCATTTGAAATTTCTGGACAATCACCTGTAACACGAATTATAACGTCAATTTTGAATTTTTTTGCAGCATCAAGGTATCTCTTAACAACGTTATCCCCACTCCCTTGAAAAAATTCAATTTTATGCTTTTTGCAAAATTTATTTAAAATAAAATCTTCACTATTTTTTGATGTGGTTATTGCAATTATATCTGCTGATTTAATTTTTTTAGAGCTTAGTATACATTTTTCGATAAGAGTATGTTTATTCGTTAATTTAAGTATCGCTTTATTCTTAAGACGAGATGATTTTAATCTGCAGGCAATAAATAATCCAATTTTTAAATGTTTTACATTTTGATAATTTATAATTTCAAATTTTTTAATTTTTTTTTTGGCAATATAATTTTTTTTAAAGTCAAAATTATATATTTTATTTTGATTATGATTTGTTCTTAAATAAGATATTTTATTTATATCTACCAAATTTCCCTTACTTATTGGATCCTTAGCAACTGGTAATTGAATTATATTGTTTAAATATTTTTTTTCTTTTTTAGATAAAAAAGACTTCCTATCATTTTGAAAGAAAAAACTAATATTTTTAAACATTTCATTAGTTTGATTAATATTTAATGAAGAAAAGTTATCAAATTTAGATTTTTTTCCTCTCAATGCGATATGTTTTTCAATTATATCACAATGAAATTGGTAAGCTTTAATTGGTAAAAAAATTGATTTTAAATCCATTGAGTCTAAATGATCAGCATAACTCAATACTTTATTTGGAAATTTTTTTTTTAAAATTAAAATTTTGTTAAAATTAGTTTCTTTTAATTCAGTTGGGTAATCTTGATAGCCAGATTGTAAAATAATATCTTTTGAAATATTTTCAAATGTTGAAATTATTTTTTTAATTTCAGGAATTTTTTTTCCCGAAACATTTAAAATAATTTTTTTTTTAAAATCTATTTTTTTTAATTGATAAATAACTTTTTTGTTTTCTAAGGTTGAGGCTTGGATTTTAATTCCATGTAATTTTTTGATGTTTTCTCTTAAGATTTTTATACCAAATTCATCAAAAATGTCTATCCAGACACCTTTATAAAGATTATAGGCTTTGTTTATCATTTTTTTCCATTGTACATGATTAAACTCTAATTTTTTATAAACATTAAACCAATTATAATCTGGAGTTGATAATGTATTAGCTGAAATTGGTTGAAATTTAATATGAATACCTTCATAATTAAATTTTGAAAATTTTTCTATTGTCTTTGTTAGTATTCTATAATTTCCATCATGAGAATTTGCACATTCTAAGATTATAACAGGAATTTTTCTTTTCATGATTAATTAAAATCTTTATAAAACATTAAATAATTAATTTATTTTTATATTCATATGTTAAAAAAGTGCAATGAAAACTATACCCTACGGTAAACAATTTATTGATGATGCAGATGTAAGAGCTATATCAGAGGCTGCAAAACAAGATTTCATAACAACTGGAAAATCAGTAAAAAAATTTGAAACTAATGTTTCAAAATTTGTTCAATCAAAATATACTGCAGTATGTAACAGTGGAACTTCAGCAATTCATCTTGCATTAATTGCAGTAAATGCAAAAAAAAATGACATAATTATTATGCCAGCAATAAATTTTATTGCAGCGTACAGTATGTGCAATTTTATTGGAGCTAAAGTTTACTTGGCAGATGTTGACAATGTTTCTGGCCAGATGACACCTGAAAATTTAATTGATTGTATAAAAAAAAATAATTTAAAAAATATAAAAGCAGTAATAACAATGTATTTAGGTGGTTACCCAAAAAATATAGATAGATTTTACAAGATTAAAAAAAAATATAAATTTTATTTAATTGAAGATGCCTGCCATGCTTTTGGAGCTCAATATAAGTATTTAAACAAATTTTATAAAATTGGATCTTGTAGACACTCAGATTTAGCAACTTTTTCTATGCATCCTTTAAAAACAATTACAACAGGCGAAGGAGGGATGGTAACTACAAATAATCTCTTTTTTTATAAAAAAATAATTAGATTTAGATCTCATGGTATAGATAGAGATGTAAAAAAACATTGGAAATACAATATTAAAGAGTATGGGTTTAATTACAGATTGAGTGATTTAAATTGTGCGCTTGGTTTAAGTCAGCTTAAGAAAGTAAATAAATTTATAAATGACAGAAGAAGGATTTATAATATTTATAAAAAAGAATTAAACAAATATAAAAATTATATAAATCTTATTAGCATTGATCAAAGAACAAAACCATCTTTCCATTTAATATTGATCAAAATTAATTTTAAAAAATTAAAAAAAAATAAAGATGATTTATTAAATTATTTGAAAAAAAAAAAATTTTTTTTGCCAACAACATTATATACCTATCTTTAATTTTTCAGCTTATGATAAACAAAAAAAATTTTCTAATTCTAAAGAATATTATCAATCCTCATTAAGTTTACCTATTTATTATAATTTAGAAAAAAAAATAATTGAAAAAATCATATCATTGATTGTTGGTTACCTGAAGTCATGAGGTATAGTTCACTGCAATAAGCTATTAATAATTTTCTTATGTATCCTAACTTTTTTAATAAAAGAATTTTGAAAATAATTAAAGAGCTTCAGGGCCCAGAAGTATTAATTAAAAATTTTTTAAATAAAAAAGAAGTAAAAAAATTAATTGACTTAGAGGAAAATTCAAATTCTTATTTTGTAGAGAGAGATGATGGTAGAAAAAGAAGTTTGGCAATTAAAGGTTCTAAAATTGAAAGAGACCATTTAAAATGGCATCCTGAAATAAAAAAAATAATTTTACCAAAGTTGAAATACCTATTTCCTAAATTTTTGATAACTAAAAATGAATTTCCTCCCCACTTTTTTAAAAATGAGTTCCCAACCGTAGTCCATGCAGATACTGGCCAAGATAAAAATTCAATTATTTATAAACAAGTTTTAATTCCATTAAAATTTAAACCATTTAAAAAATATAAAGTTAAAACAATTATATTTGACAAAAACTGGTTTGGTCCAGCTTCAACATTTAGAAACACAATTTCTAATGTAAAACATAGGGCTTTAGATTTTACCTTAAAGGATTTCAATGGTAAATTTACTTTAATAACAAATATTCTTGATTTTAAAATTGAAGCCAAAAAAAATTTAAATAATTTTTTTTTTTATAAAGGCTCATATTTTTTTTGTGATCAAGTTTTCTTAAACAAAATTGAAATATTCATTAACAAAAATAAAAAAAGATATAATAATATTACTAACAAACACATAACAAGTAAGAAGGAAGTTCCTTTGGATATTTATAAAAAATATTTAACTCATCAACCTAGGGAAGATTTTAGGGGACTTAAATTAAAAAAGATTTTCAATTGGCATCCTGGAGATTTATTTATTTGGGATAGAACTAAGTTACATTGTTCAAATGACTTTAGAAAACATGGTGTAAAAAATAAAACTGGTTTAGCGATTTTTTTTTCTTATCCAATAAATTAATAGAAAAAAAATAAATTAATAATTTAAAATAGCTTTAATAAAATATATTATATATAAATTTTAAATGAAAAATTTAAATAACTTAAATATTTTGATTACAGGTGGGACAGGTAGCTTTGGTAAAGGTTTTATAAATTATATTATTAAAAAAAAAATTTTATTTAAAAAAATAATAGTTTTAAGCAGAGATGAATACAAACAAGAAGTTTTAGAAAAAACTATACCACCAAAATTAAAAAAGAAATTTAGATTTTTTTTGGGAGATATAAGAGAAAAGAGCAGATTAATCTCAGCTTTTAATACTGCAGATTTAGTTATTCATGCTGCTGCCTTAAAACAAGTTCCAAAGGCAGAATATGACCCTTTTGAATTTGTACAAACAAATATTTTAGGTTCTCAAAATGTTATAAATGCTGCGTTAGAAACTGGGGTAAAAAAAGTAATAGCACTATCTACAGATAAAGCAAGTAGTCCAGCAAATCTTTATGGCGCTACAAAACTATGTTCAGATAAATTATTTTTAGCAGCAAATAATATAAAAGGTTTTAGAAATATTTCTTTTTCAGTTTTAAGATATGGAAATGTATTTGGAAGTAGAGGATCAATTTACAATATTATTAAAACAAATCCAAAATTTATTCACATGACTGACTCTAGAATGACTAGGTTTCATATCACTTTAGATCAGGCGGTTGAATTATGTATTTGGGGAATAAAAAATTCTATTGGAGGTGAAATTATAGTTCCAAAGCTTTCAAGTTATAAACTTGTGGATTTTATTAAAGCAATTAGTCCAAAATCAAAAATATTAAAATTAGGAATAAGACCTGGTGAAAAAATTCATGAAGAAATGATTTCCATTCATGAAAATCGAAATACTTTAGAATTGAAAGATAAATATTTAATTTGCAATGAATTTTTAAAAAAAAAAATATCAAGTCATTTTTCTAAAAAAATGAGAGTAAAGAGAACTGACAAAAATTTTTTTTACTCTTCGGAGAAAAATAAATTTCTAACAATTAAACAATTAAAGGACATTCCTTATAAAAAGAAATAGTTTTAATATATTAGTAATTTATGAAATCCTATCAAAGCCACTTAACTGAAACACAAAGTTTTGGTGAAAATCTTCCTAAAAATTATCGTCCGAAAATGAGATCAAGTGCAATATTCCCATTAATAAAAAAAAAATACAAAATTGAGTCTATTTACACATTTATGGGATACTGGTTAAGAAAGAGAAATATAAAAGTAGTAACAGCTTTAATAACTATTAGAGACTCTATTGGTAATAAAATTAAGGTAATTAGCTATGAAATAAATTGTTATAAGTCCTATGTGTTTAGCGCTAATGATTTTTTATTAGATAGATATGAAAATTTTATTGGATCAGTAGAAATAGAAATCTTTTCTGCAGTAGATATGGTGTTTCCGTATCCTGCTATTACATTTGCACTAAAGAGCACAAATGGAATAACCTTTGTTCACACATCTGGTAGAATATATAATGACATTGATGACTTAAATTCAAATAGTGAGATTATAGTTGCAGAAACAGGATTTGATATTTATACTGGAAAAAATTATTCTCCATTTTTTTCTTTTATCAATGGGCCATTAAAGATTGAAAAATCTTATTATGAATTGGAATTCATAGATGAAAATTCAAACCATTATAGTCAAAAACGTCAAATAAAGAATGTTGCTCCTTATGGTTTGGTATTAATAGAATTATTTAATAAAAAATTTAAACTTTCAAAAAAATTTAAAGAAAAAAAATTAACTGTAAAAATAAAACACAACTTCAAAGGTTTTTTTCCTAGGTTTATATGCGGAAATATTTATAAAAATTTTTTAGATATTAGTTTAACTCATAGTTATTATGATAGTTCAACAGTAAATGACAAAAAATCTATTTATCAAAATCCCTCAAAAAAAAAATATTATGATAGTACTTTTTCCATTCCGTTTGATAGATACTTTGATGAGATAGAGTTAGCTATTTACCCAAACTTTTCAATAGCCCAAACAACCCTATCATTTGAATTATATAATTTAGATGGAAACTTTGTTGATATTTCAAACACGAAATTCAAAATTTCCAACGCAAAACAGAATTTAATTTATATTCCCATGTCAAAAATGTTTGATACAAAATTTAAGTCTCTGGATAAAGGAATGATAAAAGTAATAGTTGATGGCGGTGGAAAGGTCCCATCTCGAATGAAATTTGGACTAAATTTTTTAAAATCAAATAAAGAAAATAATTTACCTAGCAATATTTGTTTCAATGCAAATGTTGCCAATGATAAACTTATTAAAAAACCAGGCACTTTTAAGTGGTGCCCAATATTTTCTGCTATTTCGCAAAAAATTTATATTCACAACACTAGTTTTGTCAGAAGAGGTTTTGGAACTGCTAATTTAAAAATTGAACTTTGCAGAGAGAAAGACAATAAAAAACTAAAATGGTCATTAAAATTAAAAGACAATGCCACACTTGAATTAATTGAGAGAAAGTTAAAAAAAATTGATTTATTTTTAGAAAATTCTATTGGATGGATAACAATACAAAGTTCAAATCCTTTTATTTCTGGTTATTATATTACAGATTTTGGAAAAGGTGTGATAGGCGCTGATCATATTTTTTAGTAAAATTAGAGTTTATGGAAATAAATAAAGATATAATTAACAATCTATTTTTAAAATTAGACTTAAATAAAGCTTTATCTCAAAGAATATGGGTAATTAAAAATAAAAAAAATAAAAGCTTGATTAGAAATGGATATTTCAATGTTTTAAAACTATTTTTAAGAACAATATTTGAATCTATATTTTTTACACCAGTAATCAAAAGTGCGAAAGGCAATTGTTCTAAAATATTTTATATTCGAACCTATAGCAGAGAAGACCTGGATGAACATTCGAAATATTATGAAAATTTGAAAAATACTACAACGTGTATTTTTGCAAAAAAAAAATTCAAATTTGATCCCAAATTATTTTTAATATGTATATTTGTTTTCTTTAGATCAAAAGAAACTTGGAAAAAAGTTTTATTTTCAAACAATATTAAATATATATCTATTGATGGTTTAAAGTTGCTCTTAAACTTATTTAAATATTTTTCTGATATATTAAAAATTTTTCCATATTTATTTATTCATAAAAAAGTAGTTTCTTTTTTAGAAATGTCACCTGTGGAAAATTTAATTTGCCAAATAGCAAATATAAAAAAAATTGAAACATTTGGATTGGAGCATGCGATTGGAATGTATAAAGAAAAAGGTGAGTACTGGGAAAGATATGCAATTACTCATTACCAGAATTCAATTTGTAAAAACATTCTTTGCTGGGGGGATCAAAGTAAGAATATTTATAAAAAACATACTACATCAAAAATTTATGTAATAGGCAAAGCTTCATTACCGAAGTTAGAAATTTTAAAACAAAATGGGGTGACATTTATTTTTCAAGATAAGATATGTGTTTCTGCAAATAATCAGCTGTTATCTTTTTCAAATGATATTCAAAAAATAGGAGTTCCAGTTAGTAGATGGTTTAAAAGACAATCTCATGCATTAATTGATACTGATAGGCATCGTAATGGACCATTATATAATACAGTTATAGGATGTAGCAGCAACATGCTTCTAGAGCTAGGTTTTTTAGGTTGTTATGTATACGTGATTGAGGAGTCAGTTTTGACAAATATTTTGCCAAAAAATTTAGTTATCAATAATACAGAGACCTTAATAAGGAAGTTTCAAAATCAAAACACTTATCCCCATGAAATTTGGAAAAAATTTATTGCGTGTACGGGAAATGAAACATTAAATAGGTACAGTAGGATCATAACTTAGAATTATTAAAATGTTAACATTTATATTAATTTACGAAAAAATTTTATACAACTTTCAATATTTTTTAATTATTTCAAAACAATAATTTTTATTATTCATAAAGAAAGTATACAATATCTCTAAAAATTAATTATTAAGAAAGATAATTATGAAGTTAGTAATACTCGCTGGTGGACTTGGCAGTCGTCTTGCTGAAGAAACTGAAGATAAACCTAAACCTATGATAGAAATTGGTGGTATGCCAATTTTGTGGCATATAATGAAAATTTATTCATATTATGGAATTAATGATTTTATTATATGTTGTGGTTATAAAGGCTTTCTAATTAAAGAATATTTTAACAGTTATTTATTGCATGTCTCGAATGTTACTATTTCTCTAAAAGATAATAGTTTGAAAGTTGATAATAATAAAACAGAACCATGGAAAATTACATTAGTGGATACTGGTGAAAATACAATGACAGGCGGTAGATTAAAAAAAGTTTCAGAATATTTAAAAGATGAAGATTTATTTTGTATGACTTATGGAGATGGTGTCGCAGACATAAACATAAAAAAATTAATCGATTTTCATAAAAATCATAATGGTTTAGCCACGTTAACAGCTACGCGACCACAAGCTCGTTTTGGAGCATTGAAGATAGGTGAGAATAATTTTGTTGAAAGTTTCGAAGAAAAACCAGAAGGAGATGGTAGTTGGATTAATGGTGGTTTTTTTATTTTACACCCAAGCACTCTCAATAGAATTGACAATGATAATACCGTCTGGGAACATGAGCCACTTAGCTCATTAGCTAAAGAAAAAAAACTTTTTGCATTTAAACATAAAGGTTTTTGGATGCCAATGGATACACTTCGTGATAAAATTGTCCTAAATAAATTATGGAATGATGGAAAAGCCAAATGGAAAATATGGAAATAAAGTTATTCTAAATTATGAGTAAGATTATAATTGAAGAAGACTTAGATCAAATACACAAAATAGTAAAAAATAAAGGAAATTGGAAAGATGCCACAATAGTAATAACTGGTTGTGCAGGTTTTTTAGGATTTTATTTTATGCATTTTTTTGCAAGAAAAAGCAATGATCTTGGAATAAGTAGAATAATTGGTTTAGATAACTTTATCTTTAACAAGCCTTCATGGCTAAGTACGCTAGAAGAAAAATATTCCTCGATAATTGTTTTGAAGAATTTTGATGTTTCAAAAGACAAAGTTTCAGAAATTAAAAATTTAGACAAAGCACGATATGTAATTCATGCAGCTTCAATTGCATCACCTTCTTATTATAGAAAGTATCCAATTGAAACAATGAATTCAAATATTATTGGATTACAGAATTTATTAGAATATTTTAAAAATAATTCAAATTTATTAGGTTTTTTATTTTTTTCATCTAGCGAAGTTTATGGAGATCCTGATCTAAAAAATATTCCTACAGATGAGAATTATAGAGGCAATGTAAATTGTACAGGTCCTAGGGCTTGTTATGATGAGTCCAAGCGTTTTGGAGAAACGTTATGCTGGGTATATGCTGATCAGTATAAAATGCCAATAACAGTCGCTCGTCCATTCAATAATTATGGACCGGGTATGAGAATAGAAGATAAAAGATTACCTGCAGATTTTGCTAAAAATATATTAAAAGGAGAGGATATATATATTTTTTCAGACGGAACACCAAAAAGAACTTTTTGTTATATTTCTGATGCTATAGCAGGATATCTTTTATGTCTTACTTATGGAAAATATGATTATTTTAATATTGGTATAGATAAACCTGAAATAATGGTTAAAGATTTTGCTAAAATTTATATAGATCTTGGAAAAAAATATTTCAATTATAATGGTAAAATTAAATTTAAAAAAAATTCTGATAAATATTATATGACAGACAATCCTAGCAGAAGATGTCCTATAATAAATAAAGCAAAAAAAAAATTAGGATATAATCCATCAGTGTTAGTCCAAGATGGTGTAGAAAGATATTTAAAATTTTTACAAAATTAAAAAATGAAAATCACAATTATAGGTACCGGTTATGTAGGTCTTGTTACTGGAGTTTGTTTGGCATTCAAAGGCCATAATGTAACTTGTGTTGATAGAAATTCCTCAATTGTAAATAAGTTGAATTCTGGAAAACCTACAATTTATGAAAAAAACTTAGAAAAAATTCTTAAGTTTGTAATAAGAAATAAAAAATTTTATGTTTCAAGTAATCTCAAAAAATCTTTAAATTACTCATCTGTTGTAATGATTGCAGTCGGTACACCATCAGTAAATGGTAAAATTAATTTGAACGATATTTTAAATGTTTCAACAGAAATAGGTAAATTTATAAAAACAAGCAATAAGTATATCAGTGTCATTATTAAAAGTACTGTTACTCCAGGAACAACAGATGGATTAATTTTAAATGAAATTGAAAAAATTTCAGGAAAAAAACTTGGTCAATTTGGTCTGGGTATGAATCCTGAATTTTTAAGAGAGGGAAATGCAATTGATGACTTTATGTTTCCTGATCGAATCGTTTTAGGATTTGAGGATAAAAAAACACTTCAATATCTAGAAAAATTATATTCATTCACTAAAGCGAACAAAATAAAAGTGAATTCTAGAACTGCAGAGTTAATAAAATATACAAGTAATTTTTTACTTGCCACACAAATATCTTCAATAAATGAAATTGCTAATTTAGCATTTAAATTAGGTAAAATTAATATTAAAAAAGTATTAAATGGTGTTCATTTAGATAAAAGATGGAATCCAATTGTTAAAAAGAAGAGAATTAATCCTGAAATTTTGAATTATTTAGTTCCAGGTTGTGGATTTGGTGGTTCATGTTTTACAAAAGATGTTGAGGCAATTAAAACTCAAGGAATGAAGTTAGGCCTGCCAATGAAAATTATGAATGCAACTTTAGCAGTCAATCATAATCAGCCCTCTCAAACAGTTAAAATATTAGAGTCTCAAATAAATAAATTATCTAAATGTTCAATTTTGCTTCTTGGGCTTTCTTTCAAAGCAGGAACTGATGATGTGAGAGACTCACCTTCTTTAAAAATTGCTAAAGAATTAATGAAAAAAAAGATGAAAATATACGCTCATGATCCAATTGCTGCAAAAAATTTCAAAAAGGCTTTTGGAAAAAATTCTAAAAATATAAGATTTGTTAAAAAATGGATAAATATTTTGAATAAGGTAAATGTTATAATGATTGTTACACCTTGGGAGGAATATTTTTCTTTATCTAAATTAAAATTTAATAATCAAATAATATTTGATGTAAGGTGTGCTTTTTCTAAAGAAAATTTTAAAGGATCAAAATATTTGACTACTTAATAATTAGTTGATCTTTAATTTATTTAATTTTTTTTAAAAACCCATAAGGGTTTTCTGTAACCATCGATTTAGCATGATAACCATTATCAATTTTAAATTTTTTATTTTTTCTAAGAAATAATTTTAAAGCTGTATAGGGGCTGTTTCCTTTATCAAAATTTCTTTTTGAATTTCTTTCTTTCTGCCAATCTTTTAAAAAGAAACCTTTGGGCATAAATTCTATTACTGTGTCAGTACAAATTAAATAAGAATTTTTTGACACAAAATTTGAATAGATTTCTAACTCTTTTAACACATGCTCATGTGAATGATCTGAGTCTAAAAAAACTAGTATTTTTTTATATTTTGCTATTTTTTCTTTTAATAATTTAATGGTGTCTTCAGATATTGAAGACCCCTCGATAACCTCAATAGCATATTTTTTAAAAAGTTTTTTACAATTAGTTTTATTATGCTGTCTAAAATCTATCTCTACACCTATTGTTTTGGCATTTTTATTATAGGATTTTTGTATTGAAGAGTAAAAAACTAAACTTCCACCATGTGCTATGCCAGTTTCAATAATTAAATCTGGCTTAACATCATGAATAATTTCTTGGAAAACTATAAGATCAGATGGGAACTTTATTATTGGTATACCTTCCCAAGTGAAATTGTATATATATCCATCTTTTAATGCCTTTTTTGTCCATTCATTTGTTAAATTATTAAATTTATGATCTTTAAATTGTTTAAATACTCTTTTCTTTTGTTGAATAAAAAATTTTTTTAAAATTTTGTGCATTATGAAAATTTATAAGTTAATAATTATACTTTAATAGCATTTTCATTTTTTTTTCAATAAAATTAATCCTAGGATGTTTTAAAAAATAGTTTTTTAATAAAAAACATTAAATTGTAAAATATGAAAAAAAATATAAATGTTGGCATTATTGGAACTGGTTATGGTGATTATGTTCTGCTGGAAGCTTTGAATAAATTAAACTTTGTAAATCAAAAAATTATTTATGGAAGAAATAAATCTAAACTAAAAAAAATTCTTTCAACAAAAAGAGCAAACAAAATAACTTCATCACTAAAAATATTTTTAAAAAATAAGCTATCTCTAATTTGCATAGCTACAATACCAAGCATTCAGTATAAAATTTTAGATAAAATTAATATTAATAATTACAAGTTTTTTTTTTTAGAAAAACCAATAGCTAATAATTTTTGTAACACAAAAAAGATTTACGAAAAATTTAAAAAAATAAAATCTAAGGTTGCAGTAGACTTTATGTTCTTAGGATTACAGCCTTTTTTAGAATTTAAAAAAGTGATTAAAAATCAAAAAATTTCAAGTGTAAGAATTAAATGGCACTTTAAAGCTTATCACTACAAAAGAAATATTCTTAAAACTTGGAAAAAGAATAAAAGTCAAGGTGGAGGTATATATTTTTTTTTTTTAATCCATGTGATTTCTTATATAAATTTTTTCTTTGGTAGAATTAAAAAAATTGTAAGTAAAAATGAAATTTTAGATAATATGAATAAAATTTCTGGTGTAAATTTGAATTTAGTGTGTGGCAATAATCTTAAGATTAATTTAGATTTTAACTCTAATGCAAAAAAAAATATTCATAAAGTAGAAGTTTTTACACAAAAAAATATCTTTCAAGTTATAAATAATACCAAAGATCATGTGAAAAACTTTAAAATTTTAAAATTAAATAATTCAAAGAAAATTAAAAAAAAGATTTTATTTTTGCATAAATATCCTTTATCAGACTCCAGGGTAATGCCTGTAATTAAGTTATTTAAAGATTTGTTGTTAAAAAAAAAACCTACTTCTAATATTTATGACGCTTTTAAAGCAGCATTAGACATTGAAAAAATTATCACTCATAAAAATAAAATTATAAAAGGCAAATATTAAATAATAAATCTGTATATTTTTTTAAAATTACTTATAAATAAATATATTGTAATTGTTTAAATGAAATTTCCTTATCATAATGCAAAAGATGGCTTTCAAAAAAATTGTCAAATTACAGGTAAAGAAAATTTGATAGATGTAGTTGATTTAGGTAATCAGCCCTTAAGCGATACTCTATTGACTAAAGAAAAATTAAATTTAGGTGAAAAACTTTACCCTTTGAAAATATTAAGAAGTCCAACTTTAGGCCATAGTCAACTAAATTATATAGTACCACAAGAAGAATTATATCACCCAGACTATCCTTATAGACCAGGGATAACTAAAGAAATAATCCTTCACCATACTGAGCAGGCAAAAGAAAATAAAAAAAAATATAATTTGAAAGATTATGATTTGATAGTCGATATAGGGTCTAACGATGGAACATTGTTAAAATGTTATCAGGAAATTGGTTTTAAAGTGTTAGGTGTTGAGCCAACAAATATGGCTGATGTTGCAAATAAAGATAATATTAATACACTTAAAACTGTATTTAATGTTGAAGTTGCAAAATTAATTAAGAAAAAATTTGGAAAAGCAAAATTAATTACGGCTACTAATGTGTTTGCACATATGGCTTCATTAGGTTCTGTTATGGAAGGTGTTTTAGAGCTTTTGGATGAAGATGGTTTTTTTATAATTGAAAATCATAATATGCAGGATATCATTAAACATAATCAATATGATACATTTTATCATGAACATATAAGAAATTACTCTTTTTTATCTCTAAAACAATTATTTGAAATGTATGAGTTTAAAGTAATTGATGCAAAGGTAGTTGAAAGATACAATGGTTCTATAAAAGTTGTAGTAACAAAAAATAAACAAAAAGTTGAATTTTCAAATATTTCAAAAATAGTTAAAGATGAAATTGATTTTGGTATTTTAGACAATAATGTTTGGAATAACTTCAAAAAAAATATTTATAATTCCAAGACTCAATTGTTGAGTTTACTCAAAGATATAAAGTCAAATGGAAAAACAGTTGTTGGTAACTCTTGTCCTGCAAGATGTTCAACATTAATAAATTTTTGTGATATTGGAACAGATCTAATCCCATATATTGCTGAACAACCAACTTCATTTAAACTAAACAAATATTTGCCAGGTAAAAAAATCCCCATAGTAAACAATTCAATTTTATTTGATCAACAACCTGATTATGTATTAATTCTAGCATGGCACCTAAGTGAACCTATAATTTCTCAACTAAAACAAAAAGGATTAAAATCAAAATTTATTATTCCATTACCTAAGGTGAATATAGTTTGAAACACAATTTGAATGGTCATCTCAAAAAATGAGAAAAAAGTATTTAAATGAATTAACAATTATTATAACAACATATAATCGTCCAAAATTCTTAATTAGAAGCATACAATATTGGAAAGATAAAAATATTAAAATAATTTATTTAGATGGCAGTAAAAAAAGAATAGATTTAAATATAACTAATAAATTAAATTCAAATATTAAGTATATCCATAAGCCAGTTTCTCAGTATGAAAGAATTTTATCAATAATTGATATTGTAGAAACAAATTATGTTATGTTTGGTTCCGATGATGAATTTTATATAACATCTGCATTAAATTCTTGCATCACGGAATTAAAAAAAGACAAAGATCTTGTTGCATGCGGAGGTGTTTGTCATGCATTTGATTTTAAAAAAAATAAAATATTAGGTTATTTTAAATACCCAAAATTAATATCAGTTAATTTAAATCAAAAAAATGCAGATGATAGAATTAAAAATCATTTTTATAATTATGTGCCTGCACACATTTATTCTGTTTGCAAGACATCCACATGGAAAACAATATCAAGTGGAATTTTCTCTAAGGAATATAACTTTTATTCAGCTTTTGAATTTCAAATTGAATTTTTATTTGTTTATGCTGGAAAATCCAAAGTAATTCCAGAATTAATGTGGTTAAGATCTTATGAAAATAATCCTATAAGAAATGTAAGTCCACAACTGATGATTAATAATCGAATTGAAAATTGGTGGTATCGTAAGAATTCAATTTATAAACATGAATACAATGACTTTTTAACTAGAATGAATGATATTTGTCAAAATTTAGATAAATCTAAAAAGAAAAAATATCAAACAACACAAAAAAATATTGAAATAGCTTTTAATGGATTAATGAAATTAAATAAAAAAATTAATTTTTTTTTTTCAAACTATTTATTTTTAAATTATTTTTTTATTAAAATTAAAAAAACCAAAATATTAATTAAATTTTTGTCTAATCTTTTTAATTATTTGATCAACAAAAATATGGATAATAATGAATTTGATAAACAAATAATTTATTTATCAAAAAATAAAATTTATATTGATTATAAAGAGTTAAATAAAATTAAATTACTTATTAATAATTTTCATAAAAATAAAATTAATTAAAATGAAAAAAATAGTTATTGCTCATGGACATTCTTCAATAGAAATTTTACATAGCCTTACCCCATTAATACTTTCTGCTTATAAAAAAATTGAATGGAAATGGAAATTTCTAGATTATAAAATTTCAAACCTTTTTAATCAAGAGGGTGATCTTTTAATTTTAGTTAGGAAATATCACAACATTAATATTTTACCTGAAGATATAAGTAAGGATTTTGTTAAACTGAAAAAAAACTTTTCAAAAATTATTTATTTTGATGACTCTGCGTCTCCATCAATGATTGATTTTGATATTTTATCTCATGTTGATTCATATTGGAAAAGAGCATTATTTAAAAATCAAAATTTATATTATCAAAAAATGTATGGTGGTAGATTATTTAGCGATTATTATCACAAAAATTTTAAAGTAATAGATAACAAAATTTATTTTAACAAAATAGCAAATAATCAGACAAACTTTAACAAAATAAAAATTGCATGGAATATTGGTATTGGAGCTTATCCATTAAATAATAATAAAATATTTACTAATTTTTATCCAACAACAAGAAGAGTAGTTAGTGCCTTATCAACAATTTCTGCTTTTAAATTAATTTATAAGTTTATAAAGCTCTCATTTTATGATGTGCAAGAAAATTTAGTAAAATCTGTAGATTTAAAAAAAAAATTATTAAGAATCTCCTCGAGATTTACTGCTGATAGTTATTCGAGATCTGTTGGATTCCAAAGACAGTTAGCCTTGGAAAAAGTAGAAAATATTGATTTTTTTCTAAATGGTACGATTAATAAAAAAGAATTCATAAATGAAACTTACTCAGTTTTTGGAATTTTATCAACATTTGGATGGGGAGAAATTTGTTATAGAGATTTTGAGGCAAATCTTGGAGGTGCTTATCTGATAAAACCAGATATGTCTCATGTTGATACTTGGCCTAATATTTATAAAGAAGATATGTATTTTAAATTAAATTGGAATCTATCAAGTTTAGACAAAATTGATTTTCTATTTGACAATATTAACGAATGTGAAAATGCTATAAATACCTCTAGAAATGAATATCTAAATTGTATAAAATCAACCGTTCCAAGGTGTATTAAAATGATTAATGAAGTAATTTGATTAAAATAATATTAAATTTAAAGAAACCCCAGACATATAATGAATACTGAAAATCAAACTATAGATTTATTTAGAGTAGTTAAGTTGTTACTATCACATAAGAAAAGTATATTATTATGTGTAATAATTGGATTAATAGCTTCCATAATATTTTTTGAAAGTAAAATAAAAACCAAAGAGCTTAGTGTGTATGTATCTAATGATAAGGGTTACATAAATTTAAATTATAATAGATATTTTAAGGAATTGAGTATCTTATTTCTTCATAACAAGCTTTTAGACAGCTACGACAAAGTACTATTAAACTATATTGGGAATAATGTTTTAAATACTAAAAATATTTATGA
>MDTB01078712.1_pt1 | contig 26673 bp, 26 predicted proteins | sample 811161 | NCBI WGS metagenome assembly MDTB01 (sample SAMN05326650, study PRJNA326480) | marine metagenome | isolation source: seawater | place: Mediterranean Sea | collected 2009 | reverse complement strand
TAATGAATATTTTTCTATATATTCTTCTAATTGCATTTTACTCATTGTTTACTTACTTCTTTTACGCCCTTAAGGCGCTCACTTCACTTCACTTTAATCATAGATCCTCATTTCACATGTATCAGATTTTAAATTATATGCTTCTGGGTATTTAATAATTAATCGAATTGGATCTAATACCATTAATACTGTCCAACCAATAATATTTACATATAATAGTACATATAGTAAAAATTTACTATCATAATTAATCTTCATTATTTTATCTGTTGAATTCATCACTCTTTCTATCATGTTTTCAATTTTTTCATCTGTTTTAAAGGAATTATCAGATGAAAAACTACAATCACTAACATCATCTACCGTATTATTTTCTTCGCTGGAACTCTCGCTATTTATATCCTCACCATTGTGCCAAATAATAATATTTTTTGTGTTTTTATTATCATCATTATCATCAATATTATTCTCTTTTTTAAATTTAAGAGGATAATACATTTGTTTATAAATATTGGACCTATATTTTGACTCTAAACCCGAAATTTTAATTGTTTTATGTAGTTTTACTAAATGAAGTAACTTATCTCGTAATTGTACATTATAATTCATAACATCCATTAAATCTTCATAAAATACATTTTCGGCCATAATTATTTCATTATATTATATTTTCTTTAAATTATTTTTTTTTTGTAAATATTTTACTTCCTAATATTATTATTTTGAAATACAAAATTGAGTTAAAGATAAATTAATAATAATTATTATCATGACTATAATAAATGATTATTTAACGTTAACAATTAAGTATAAAAATCAATACTCTGAAAAAACATTATTATTAATGCAAGTGGGTTCATTTTTTGAATGTTATGCCCTTTTAACAGATGATAATAAATATGAAGGTAGCAATATACAAGAATTCTCTGATATAAATGATTTAGTTATTTCTAAAAAACATATTTTACATGATGGAAAAAATGTTGTTATGGCTGGATTTGGTATAACACAACTAGAAAAATATATTAAAAGATTACAAGAACATGAATATACAGTTGTTGTTTATACACAGGATTCAAATAATAAAAATACTACTAGAAGTTTATCATGTATTTATTCACCAGGGACTTATTTTAGTAATGATTCTACAAATTTAACTAATATTACTACATGCATATGGATTCATTACTCTTCTTCTAATAAGTTAATAAATGAAAAATTAACTATTGGTATGGCAAGCATTGATATATATACAGGTGATTCAAATAACTCATTCTATATGATAGATTTTATAAAAAGTCCAACTGTATATGATGTTTTAGAAAATTATTTATGTATCAATAATCCATCTGAATGTATAATTGTATCAAATTATAAACTAGATTTTGTATTAGAATTAATTAATTGTAAATGTCATAAATATACATATGATCATGAATGGATTAAAAATATTAGTAAACAAAAATATCAATATGAAATTATTAAAACTTTTCTAAATAATAATCCAGAATCAATATTTACTGAATGGAATATATCCACTCAAGCATATTGTTTATTAATACAATTTATATATAATCATAACCCTAATCTTATTAAAAAATTAAAAAATCCAAAATCGTTTATGACCGAAAATAAATTAATTTTAGCAAATCATTCACTAAAACAATTAAATATTATTCCAGATTATAATCAATCTGGAAAATTAAGTTGCTTATCTAATCTTTTAAATAATTGTGTTACGAGTATGGGAAAAAGAGCATTTAATTATGAATTACTTAATCCATCAATCAACTTTAACTATCTCAATAATATTTATAATATAACTGAACATTGCATTGACAATAATTTATGGCTAGTTATCAGAAATTATTTATCCGGAATTAAAGATCTATCTAAAATTTACAGAAAAATTATATTAGGAAAATTAAGCCCTAAAGATTTTTATACTATATATTCAAATTTATCCACTATTAATTCTATTTTTTTACACATATCTAAAGATAATACTTTATTAACTTATATAGATACTGAATCTGTATCTTTTTGTATAACCACAATACAAGAATATATTTATACACATCTAAACATAGATTCTTGCAAAAAATATGATGATCTATCATTTGATAAATTTAGTTTAAATAATATCAGGGATATAATGTTATTTAACAACACATACTCAAATGATTTAAATAATAATTATAATATGTTTGAACGTGATTACAATAAATTTGTATCTATTAAACAATTTTTAGAATTAAACCTGAAAGATTATGAAAAAGAAGAACAATCAAATAATCGTAAAAAATATGAGAATAGTGATTATATTAAAATTCATGAATGCCCAAAAACAGAACCAATTCTAATAGGAACATCAAAAAGATTAAATAAATTAAAACTTATTATTAATCATTTAGATAATAAAGATTTTGATCCAAAATCTATTGAAATTAAAAATTATACTGGAAGTAATTCATTAATTACATCACCTGAAATAAATTCTATTACTAAAAATATTATAAAATTAAAAGAAAAATTTTTAAATAAACTTATATCTGAATTTAATAAATTTTCATCAAATTTTATATCCAAATTTGATAAAGAACTTAATACTATAATTGATTACACTACAAAATGTGATATTTTACAGAATCGATGTTATATTGCAGAAACATACTATTATACTAAACCAACTATTATTGAATCAAATAATTCATTTTTAGATTTTAAACAATTAAGACACCCATTAATCGAAAAAATAAATACAAATGAAATATATATCGCCAATGATTTAAATTTTAACGAAAATAACAATGGTTTTTTATTATATGGTACAAATGCCGTTGGTAAAACAAGTTTTATAAAAAGTATAGGTATATCTATTATTATGGCACAAGCAGGATTATATGTACCCGCCCAAAAATTTACTTATTCTATCTATAAAAGTATATATACTAGAATTTTAGGTATTGATAATATATTTAAAGGTCTTTCTACATTTGCTGTTGAAATGACTGAATTAAGAAGTATACTAAAAAATGCAAATCATAATACTTTGATATTAGGCGACGAAGTTTGTTCTGGCACTGAAAGTACATCTGCCCTAAGTATTTTTACCGCCGCTATTAACTATTTATCTAATAATAAATGTAGTTTTATATTTGCTACACATTTTCACGAAATAATTAATTATGAAGAAATTAAAAATATTAATACACTTAAATTATTACATATGTCTGTTATATATGATAAATCTAATGATAAACTCATATATGATCGAATTTTAAAATATGGACCCGGTAATAATATGTATGGATTAGAAGTTTGTAAATCATTAAATTTACCAGATGATTTTTTAAATCTCGCACATAATATTCGAAATAAATATAATATATCTAATTCATTTTCTTCAAATAATCTCATTATTGAAAAAAAAACAACTCAATATAATAATTCTAAAATAAAAGGTATTTGTGAAATATGCAAAGAATCTGAAGGAACAGAAGTTCACCATCTTACATATAAAAAAAATTTACAAAATTATATTGATAAACCCAAAACAAACCACAAAGCAAATTTAATTAATATATGTGAAAAATGTCATAATACAATACATAAAAATAATGTTCAATTAAAAATTTATAAAACTACAAATGGTTATGAACTAATGTAATGACATTTTTTTATTATCTTCATATTCAAATAAAGTAATATTTTATTTTTTAATATTTTCATTCTTTTAAACTTCATTTTGTATACTTATATGAAATATTAAAAATTAAAAATATGTAATTTAAAATGCAAAAAAAGGTAAGAATATTTTATCCATATCACAATTACAAATAGCCTTTCTGATTAGACATATATTTTTTTACTTTGAAATAAAAATTCATTTTGATAATGTGAATTTTTTCCCATATTATTTACAATCATTGCATTGGAATTTTGTTCCACTGAATTTTGTAATGGATTATATTTAATTTTTATATTTGACATCTCCTCATAATCTTGCGGATCTTGATCTTTATAAAATTTAATATTTGAATCTTGATTTCTTTGCTCCGGTCTTTGATAAATAGAATAAGGATTATTTTGTAAATTTTCAATCATATAATGAGAAACTTGCCGATTATCTATAAATTCAATTTTATTTGGGTTATAATTTACATCTCCTAATAAAACTTTATCTACTTGTTGAAAATTTTCTCCATTTACATTAGATCTATTATATGTACCACTACCATTTGTATTTAAAATTTCACCATCCGGTCTCAATAATGAAAATCCTTTTGCTTGATCTGCATCTAATTGAATATTCATATTTCCATTGGAACCCGGAGTATAATTTTGAATTAATGTATTTGAACGCTGATTCCATTTTGTTACACCCGCACTTGGTGATTTAAATACATGTTTTTCCCCATTTTGATCCATATAGTCATCATATAACCCTGTAAATTGTACTCGATTAGTTTGATTATTACTTGTATTATTACCATTTACATTACCACAGTAACTAAAATTTGTTGTCTGATTTGTTGTTACCTTTGGTTTATCTTCGTATCTATAAAAATTTGTACCATCATTTTCTCTGACTGCATTACCAGAATAACTAAAATTTGTTGTCTGATTGGTTGTAACTTTTGGTGTATCTTTGTATCTATAAAAATTGTTACCATCATGTTCCCTAACTGCATTACCAGAATAACTAAAATTTGTTGTCTGATTTGTTGTTACTTTAGCATCATTAATACTTAAATTTTTATATTTCGTTGGACCTTTTAAATTTATTTGCTCTTTTACTGTAGGATAAACTTGTCCTCGGTCTGTTAAATTTACATATTTATTATTTACATATTGCTGACTAGATTCATTTTGTAAATTTATTATAGGTCTATAATTAGTATCTGTCTTATTTCTAATATTTGTATCTAATGTTAAATACGAATCACTTCTAGGACTTAATTGTTCATTCAAAATTGGACTAATTGCACCAGTTCCTGGCTGAGCCTGATCTAAAACTAAAATATGATTATTTAATAATGAACCATTATTCATTTTAAAGATATATATTATATATTTTTAAATTTTTTAATTTTATTTTATTTAAAATTTAACACTTTTACCAAAACTAATATTTGTATTTTCTTTTTTGTCTGTTCCAGCTGGTAATATAATATCTGAATAATGCATTTGTGCCTGTATATTTGCACCAGTAGCCATTAAAGGTCTATTTTCTAATGTATAAAATTGTGCTTTATTATTTGATTTAATACCATAGATTGAATCATTATCTTTCCCATTTTTATCATTTACATTCATGTTATTTTTTGAAGCTAATTCTGATTTAAATGAACTACCAATTCCAGGTAATGCCGTTGGTAAATTACTTACCTGATATTTTTCTCCCGCGACTCTACCCGGCAATTGTGTCAATTTATATGCATCAACATTAGATAATCTTATATTTGTTGTTAATCCGGAATTAAATCCACCTCTATCATTTGGGAGATTTTTATCTATATTAAGACCAGGACCAACATTAATTTTTGGCATTGGTGCTTCATTATTTTTTATTAATAAACTAGTTGTATATCTATTTATTAACGGTCTTTTACTGTCTGCTCTATTACCCGGTATTGTTTCTTTATCTTTTTGTTCAGATGGACTAAATAATGGTTTTAATTCTTTTTTATTTCTATATGTATCATCTGTACCTGTAAATATGGATAATCTAGTATTATATGGTGTTTCATTATCATTACCTAAATTATAATTGTCTGAATTATAATTTGACTCCGGAACACCTGTACCTCTCATGTCTTGACCAGTGCCACTACCGGAAAAAAATGGTACCATTGTTTTTAACATAAAAGGCGACATTTGTTTTTCAACCTTTATATCTGGCACTTTAACAGTTTGAATATCTGGCACTTTAACAGTTTGAATATCTGGCACTGAGATTAATTCTGAGTCCATAGAATATGATAATTTATCATCATTTTGTGATTCTATCTCATTATTAAACTCTGAAATAATATTTTCTAATGGCATTTTTTCATAATTTTCTTTAAAAGATTTATCCAATAAATAACCAATTGTAGACACACCGACTATAGCTGAAATTGGTAGCATATTAATTATAATTATTATTTTTAATTTCATTTTTTAAAATTATAATTAATTTTTAACATTGGTTCTACATATTGGACAAGTATTATGATGATTTTTTAACCAATTTTTAATACAATTTTCACAAAATATATGATTACAATTTATAATTTTAACTGATTTATCACTTTCTATAAAACATATAGGACATTCATTTATTTTATGATTTAATGTAACAGTATATTTTGTATAATCATCTTCTGATAATTTATTTTTATTTAATATATAATCATTAAATATTCTTTCTATTAAATGACTCGATGGAAAAAATGAACTATTTGTTAAAATTAAATTCATATTTGTTGTATCATTATCGACTGACTCAAATGTATCTATATCTAAGTTTGTTATTATACTATTAGTTAACGACTCAGATGAAGTCTGAAGTGGTATTGCATCACTCGATAGTATATCTGATGTTGTTAAGGTTTCAATATTTTCATGTAATTGATTTGAATTCTCTGCATTTATTATATTAAATATTTCATTCGGATTAAATTGTGCGAAATTATTTACTAATATTAAATTTAGTTCATTATTATTTTCATTATTACTTTCATTATTATTTTCATTATTATTTTCATTATTATGTCCATTATAAAAAATAATATTCATTTTAATATAAATAATCTATATTAATTATTATTTTATTTTATTTTTAAGTAAAATAATTATTATTACACAATTTTTTTTGAATATAAATTTAAGTTCATCGAATGAAATTTTATTAATCTGGTAGAACCGTGTCTGTAGCGCGTATGTGAGATCTATTTATTATTTTAGTATAAATTATAAAAAAATAAAATTAAATGTATTGATATAAATTTATATTCATTATGAATTTTATTTTTTTATACCTTTATTAGAAATAATAATAATAAATTATTTGTTCAAAAACTATATAATCTACATATGAATCAATTTGAACTAACCACAATTAAACTTGTTCAAAACCAAATGGATATTTTATATTATATGGTTGCCTAATATTATTTTCAGATGAGTTAAATGATTTTTTAATAAATTGATTTGAATCAAAACCACCCCTATCTAACCACATTCTTTCAATTATATTTGATAAATTTTGAGGATTATGATGTAAATTGTGTTTATCGCCTGAAAATCCAGCTTTCCAATCTATATGAGAATAATCTGATTCCGATTTTTTAAATTTATTCCACGTAGGAACCAAAAAATGTGATCTATTTAGCGGTTTTTTAATTATATCACCCGTTACTGTAAATAGTTTATCATGATCATTTATATCTAAATCGGATTGAATTGGGGGAATTGGATTCATACATTTCATTAATACATTACCATCTTGAGCACCTCCTTGTACTATCTTGGAACTAATATCTATTAATATATCAGGTGTATGTAATCCAACACTAGTTGGAGTACCAATTTCACCGATATTATATTGCACATTATTTTGAATAGGATTTAATATCCATTGCATTGGTGCCACTGATATCTTATGGCTACATAAATCATCGGATTTTAAATCAGTTTGACCAGACATTTGTAGTTATAATAAAATTACAAAATAATTTTATTTTAAATTTAATTAAATTCAAGTAAATAAATTTTACAAAATTAAATTTAATTAAAGATATATAAAAACATATATTTATATGGAAAAAATATCTACATTAAATTTAATAATTGGTCCCATGTTTTCTGGTAAAACATCTGAACTATTAAGAATTGCTAAAAGATTACAAAGTATAGATTTAAGTGTTCTACTTTTAAATTATAGTGAAGATATTCGATATTCTACAACACATATGACAACACATGATAAAGATAGTTTGCCTTGTAACTATATTTCTCATTTTGATAATTTAAATTATGATGATTATGATATTATATGTATAAATGAAGCACAATTTTTTACAAAATTAGTACCATTTTGTAAAAAAGCATTATCTGAACATAAAACATTATATGTATGTGGATTAGACGGTGATTATAAACAAGAAAAATTTGGAGAGATTTTAGACTTAATTCCATTAGCTGATTCTATTACAAAATTACATGCATATTGTAAAATATGTAAAGATGGTACTCCAGCACATTTTACAAAAAGATTAGTTAGTAATAAATTTCAAAAATTAATTGGAACGGATCAATATATTCCAGTATGTAGAAAACATCTAACATAGTGATTTTAGTTTTTCATATAGATTACCAACTAATGTATATTCATCAATGGTAAATCCTTTATTTATAGCTATATTAGTTAAAATTGATATTAGTAACTTAATATCTTCTTTGGTTAAAATATTATCATCAATTTGATTTAAAAACTTAAATTCATTATTCATTTTCTTGTATTCTTCTTCTTTTTTTTTTAAAGATTGTTTATGTAATTTTTTAAGTGTTTCTTCGTCACTTGAATATTGCATTATTAATATAAATATTATTAAAAACTTTAAATGTATTTATATTAATAAATTATATTTATGACTTTATTCTTATTCTACTATATTTATGAGGATTTTTTCTCTAATAACTTAGGGAAAAGAATTAAGCCAAATAATAATAAACTACAAGCAAATACAATAACATAGACAATATTAGCAAAATTTGAATGAAACTTTAATTGTTCCTGTAATAAATCAGGGACAGTATCACCGTCCCTCCACGAATTAATGGCTGTAAATAACCAATTTGTACCCCCTATTAGCGATACCACTGCTAAAAAAACTGTTAAAACGTAAGCGATATTCATATTAATAATAACAAATAAAAAAAAATTTATTTTTTTTATTTAAAATAAATTTTTATATGCAAAATTTAAAAAATTTAAATGATTTTTATTTATTAATTTATAATCAGGGTCATTCATATTAATATTAATAAGTTTATAATTTTTATCATTATTATCTTTAATAAATTTAAGTAAATTAATTCTTTCAGAATTATTTAAATTAAATAAATAAACGGAATTTTCAATCCATGCATGATCGGTATTTTTTGAATCATTACAATATCCAGAATATACAAATTTTGCATTTTTTAAATTAATCATTTTATTGAAAGTATTTAAAATATCCAAATTGATAATATCATCATACTCAATTTCCCCCGATAAAAAAATATATTCATTATTTTTTTTATATGTTAACACCTGATAACAGCTATTATTAATATCATAACAAACTATTATTGAATATGATATTAAATTTGGTCCCCATTTTTTTAATAAACCTAATCCACCTATTCCCGTCGGTGCATAAGGATTTAATGGTAACATCGTAGAGTTTATTTCTTCACCTTCTATATAATGAATAAAATAATCACAATATTCAAATAAAATACTATCTAAAATATATTCTTTTGTTATGAATGAAAGTTTATCTTTAAAATTACTTATATTAGGCACTAAAGCCTCACATTTTGAATCATTTATGATCGATTTATGAAAAAAAAATGGTCTATCATGTTTATATTCTGAATAAAAATATTTATGTGGTATCAATCTTTTTGGATAATTTATATCATTAATCGGTATATGAATGAACATTTATTATATATAACTTCAAATTCTTAAGTATATTATAAATATAAATTGGGTTAAAGAATTAATTAATAATAAATTATTAGATGCTAATTTACAACGTAAAAACGGAACAAGAAAAAACATATCTTCGCGAATTATTATGGATTAATGTAGTTAAATTATTTGAAAAAAAAAATACAATGAACCCAAAAACTATTATTAATTTACAAAAAAAATTAGTAAATTCATATAATATACTTGGAAAAAATAAATATAAAACTGTAAATGTTTTAGTAAATTATTTTAATAACCCAAATAAAGCACTTTCTGAACAAATTTTTTGGAATACAATTAAAAATAAAGTAAATTTAGAATTAATTTGATATATACGAAATATTTTACATCAGCTATTATTATAGATTCAAATTATGATTCATAATATTTAATAGCATCTTTAATGCTTTATTGCCTTGCCTTTACTTATTTATAATACGACTAAAGTTTATTGAATTGAATAAATGAATAATAATTTAAATGATGACTATACTTTTATTATTTACCTATTAAATTAGTTTAATAATATAGTTATTAATTGCTCATGTGTAAATATCTTTAAAAAATTTTCTATTTTATTTTTACTTAATTTAAATACATATTTATATTTACTATTTTTAATATAATTATATTTAGCTAATTTGTCACCACAATAGATTAAATATTTATATAAATGAACTATACTAATTGTATCACTTGTAATATTATTTAATTTATTATTTAAATCCATTAATATATTTGGATAAGCTTGTATAAATTTTGGAAATAATACAATTAATGCTTGCATAAATTGTACTTTATTTACTCTAAAATTATTAATTATATCTTTTTTATTTTTACATTTAACTATATTATTTTTACTCCATGGTAATAAAGTTAAATAATTATAACTGGAATTATATTTATCATATATTTTTTCTACTTTATTATTATTTAATTTTATTTGAATATAAAATGGTTCAGGAAAACCATTTATTATACAATTAAAAAAAGATGATAAAAATTGCTTGTACTGTATTCCACTATGATTAATTATATCAAAAAATATGGGATATTTTGTTTTTAAAGCAAAAATAAATTCATTATGTGATTTTAATTTTAAAATATTATATTTATTAAATATCTTAGTTTTATTTTGTAATAATTTAAAATTTAATTCATTCATTGATTTTTAATTTACCATATAAATATTTTTTTTTTATTTAATTATTTACAAAATTAAAATAACATTAAAATATATATTTTTACACATTAATAAAGAACAATGTCTAATATAACTTTTATCGATTTGATTTATGATACAACAATTTTTTCTATACAACATAAACATCAATTAGATGAAATCCATGAAACTAATTATTTAAATAGGAAAAATGAGCGGCTTGAAGATTTGTGTAAATATTTAACATCGAAATATTTAGATAATATTAAAAAATCTATGATGTATAATGCTGAATTAGGTAAATTTGAATTATTTTATAATTTTGACAAAAATGATTTTAAAGCAAATTTTCCAGGTTTAGGAACACCTAAACAAATATGTATATATTGGTTAAATTGTTTAACAATAGATGATCATAAATTTTTAGATGGACAAATGTCATTAAAAGGTATAAATTTTGATGTTTGGGGAAATAAAAAATTTACAACTAAATTTTCATGGAATAAAGTCTAAAAAAGACTTTGATTATTATTTGTCATATAAATATCTGTAAAATAAGCTTTAATAATTATATCTATTATAATACATGGAATTATATATTGTATTTGCATCGTTATCCATAAAAAAATATCTAATATTGATGTAACCCAATAATATAGTGTATATACTGTTACAATATATTGAGCACCGATTTTAGAACCTTTATTTATAATAGGAGTTTTATAGTCTCTTATTACATTATTAATATATGGAGATAATGATGATGTTATAATAGAATAAATAATTTGAGAAAATATAGAATATAACATTACACAAAGCCATCTATTCCATGTATTAATTTTAAATCCAATAAATTGAACATTTGATGGCCCCCAACATAAAAAAAGATTATCATTATCTAAATCAATCAAAACAAAATATAATATCCCAACTATTAAATATAATGACCATATAATTGCAAGAAAAGAACTAATCCATATTTTATACATTTATATATTATTAAAAAATAGGCTTAAGTATATACTATTATTTTTTTTGTATTATTTTTCTTTTTACTGGTTTTTCTGGTATAATATCTTTAAAACATTTTTCTTCTAATTTTTGTTTTAATATTGGGTAAAATATTGTTTCTATTGCAGATTTAAATTGATGATGAAAATAATATTCAAAATCAATTGGAATACAATTTTGTTCTAAATACTCTGGATCTTCAACTCTTTCAAATTGTAAAGCATTATTTTTATTCACTTTTTTAAATAAATATGGTACTCTTTCTCCAACAAGTGGGCAATTATATGGATCACGTTCTTTCATTTTTCTAGCTAACGAAACATGCGGAATATTAGCCTTATTTGTATTAAAATTGGTATCTTCTTTACATGTATAACAATAATGAGATTTTTCTAAAAATTTAGTTAAATTCCATTCTAAATCTTTATTAGTATTATATTCATTATAATATTGAACTGAATATTTTTTTTTAATTTTACCATTTTCTTCAACCTCTACATACCATCTTTTACTACATTCTTTACATATAAATTGCTTATCAAATTCATATGATCCAAATCCTTTTAATGATTTACTTATTACTAATTCTTTTAATTGCACATCACCATCTAATAATTTTTTACTATATTTTCTTCCTAATTCAATTGCTTTTTCTATATTTTTTTCTAATAATATTACCTTAAATATTTCCATTGATTTTTCTTTAACATATAAACAATTATCACGCCTCACAACTTGAATTCCTTTATAATCAATATAATCATATGTATTTGGATTTGTATATATAACACAGGCATAACGTTTCTTTGAAAATAATATAAATGGATCCATTACCTTTTCAAATTCCATTTCAACTGGATTTTCAAATAATTTTGTACAGCCATCTGCAGCTATATTTGATAATCTAAATACTTCATTCATATGTTCTTGTCCTATAAAATCTGTAAAAAATTTTACATATATAGAATCCGTATCCCCATATACAACTTTACAGTTATATGTAGATTCTACATATTCTTTACATACCTGTATCATTCTCCTACCTTCAGCTGTCGTAGAGGCAGCAATTCTTTTTTCCGGTAATCTTCCAAAATTTGCTCCAGTAAATCCATAAATACTATTCATAGATACTTTCATCGCAAGCTGAAAACCATCTAATACATTATATTGCATTTCTAAATCTAATTTTTTTGAAATATCATTTTCATCTTTTAATAAATTTTTTACTACTTTCATTTCCTTTTTAATTGATTTTCGTTCAGTCCATAATTTTTCTAACATTTTTGGTAAAAGACCCTTTTTTGTTTGTACAAATCTGACAACCTCTTTTCTTTCATTTTCTTCTCCTTCATTTTCTATCCATATAATATCTTTATAATTAATATTATCTATATTATTATATTGATCATCTTTTAGAATTGTTTCATAAGAAAAATTATTGGCTATCATTATTGATGGATATAAACTGGCAAAATCTAAACCTGATATTGGAACAAAATGAGCACCAGGTTCAGCTTCTTGTACGGTTGCACCAGTAAATTTATCTGTATCTGCCTCATCTAACTCCGATATATCTTTATATGGTATCGTTGGCACTAAATAATTATCTAATCTAGCTTCATATGTAAGCTGACTATGAACTTTTATTTGTTGTCCCTTTGATTCAATATAATCAATTGGCACCCATGTAACATTGGCCATCGCTATATTATTTGTTATAATACACAGTTTTAATATTAAATCTATTACTAATGTACAATCTTTACAACAATAATGAATTACCTCCGCTATTTCTTTTGCTGTTCCCATTTCCATATTAAATAAATCTAATGCTTTTAATGGATCTTTATGATCTCCTATAAATTCATTTGCTACCGCATCAAGTTTATAACTTAATAATTTTTTTTCTCTCTTTATTATTGTCATTAGATCACTATTTAATAAACCTGGAATTTTAATATATTTAAATATATTCTCACCGGCAGCAATATTTAACTTTTTAACTACAAATTCCGCCGGATAATTATATAATCTTGTTAAATTTTGGATATTTAAGTCTAAATCTAATAATTTACATCGTTTATAAATATAATTCCAATCAAAACCATTAATATTATAACCAGTTATATAATCTGGATCGATTTTTTTAATCCAATTAAACCATCTTACAATTAAATCTTTTTCTGAATCACACACAATTGTTACTATATTTTGTTGTTCTTCAACATAATTATCAACTGGACTATTTAATGTAAAACAATACTCTTGTTTAATATTTGTACCAAATATATGTAATGTATTACCAATTTGAGTTATTACATCATTTTCTAAATCCGGATCCGGAAAAATATTTTTTTGAGCATTATATCCACGCTCAGAATATGATTCAATATCATAACTTAAAATATAAAATTTTGCAGGCGATTTTAAATCTAATGGTGCCATATTTTTCCATTTACAAGATATATCTAATTGACATCTTGAATTATCTTCATTGTTATAATTATTTATCTGAACCCAACCACTTGTTTTTATATTTTGAATATGACAAAATCGAATAAATGGTTCAATGTTTGCTTCATATAATTTGAAATTAATTATCTCTTTACTTATATTATTAATAATTACTTGTGGCCGCCCTTTACTTGGCGATAATATATATTTACATTTATTATATACCTTTTCATTTTTAACTATTATTTTTAAAAATTTGAAATTTTTATCATTTGTAAATCCATCTATATCTTTCTTTTCTATTAATGACACCTTAATTAATGAATCTTTAAACCTATATAATCTATTTTTTAACCAATATTTAACCTGATCTGTTTTAAATGCATTCCAATTATTTGACAAATTATCTGGTATTTTAACATAAAAAAAGGAGTAAATTCATTAATTTCTACGCAAATACTGTGATTTTTATCTGTCACACCAAATGCATAAATTTTATATTCTAAATCATATTCATCATCATTGATCTCTTTATCAACTGTTTCCCATGATAATATCTGAAATTTTATAGGCTCTAATTTATCACATTTTATTTTATTTCTATAATAAAATTCTAACATAATTTAATATATAATTACAATCTTTAAATATATATTAAATTGTAATAATTTAATTTTATAAATATTAATAAATTAACATAAATTATATGAACACAAATAAAAGAAAAAACTTTTTTTATAATATAACTACAAATAAAAATAAAAAATGTAAAATTATTAATGATAACGATATAAAAATAATCATTAATCTATTTAAAAAACTATATATAGATAATGATGAAAATCCATATATATTTGATATGTATTAACTAATAATAATCTTACCCCTTGTCGTCAAAATAGATGTTTTTATTTTATTATTTTTTTGAATAATTTCTAATACTTGTATTCTTAACTTATTTTTATCCAATAATGAACCAAAAGCTCTAGATATTGCTATATCTGTTCGAAATACTTTACCACATAAAACATTTATATTTTTATGAGTTGAATGACCCATCACTAAATAATTAGCATTATTAAAATATTTTAATACATTATCCACTAGAGTTACACATTTATTTTTATCTAAAGATTTTGGATGTGATAATTGCCTATTAAAAAGAGGATTAATATCATTATAATCATTTATAAAAAATGGTACTTTTTTATTTTTACCAGATAACCAATCCTCCATTAATTTATTTACTTTATTTATATCTACTATTTCTGAATTAGAATTTTTTTTTAAATTATTTTCAAGACATAATTTTAAAAAATTTTCATTTAATGAACCATGACAAAATATAAATTTTCCAAGTTGAATAATTAACGGCCGGGTCTTTGCAAACAATTTTGCACCTTTTCCCTTACCCGGTCTATAATACTGAAATCTATTTATTTTATATAGCCTTATATAATTTTTTAAATCTGAATTTTTAACATAATTATCATTAAATGTTTCATCATTATAATAATAATATGGATATAATTCATGATTACCTAGTATAGATATTACTCTTCCTTTTTTCATTTTTGCTTGTTTATCTAAATTTAAAATTAATTTTGTTATTTCTATTTCACCTGATTTTTCTAAATATTTTTTTTCATATTGTAGATCTGGTCTTTTACCATCTAACGTATCACCCATTTGAATTACATATGTATCATTTCCTATCCATTCTAAATTAGTATTTATAACTTTAGCTAATTTTAATAATTCTATAAATATATCATAATCACCATGAATATCACCTATAGCAATTATTCTATTATTATCATAATTATACATTTATACTATACAATATATATTTAAATAAATTAAAATAATTCAAATTTATATCTTATTAAAAATTCTTTGTTAAATATATGTTTTAATAAATACTCAACAATAAAAAGTATGAAAATATGGTAAAATTAGAATCTCTCAAATAAATTATAATCCTATTTAATTGTATATGAAAGATTTCTATACATTAATAAGTAATTTAATAAATTTAAATAATATTAAAAAACACCAATGTATTAATCTGGATTAATCAGGTTTTTTAATTTTAATTTATTAAATTATTATTTTTACATATTCCATTAAAACATTCTTTATTATCAAAACTTGTTGTTTGAGAACCACAAGCTACTTAATTTTTACATGAAAAATGGAGCGCCTATTGAACCTGTACAAAGAGGTAAGGCAAAATAGCTGGAGCTATAAACAGCAATGTAGATAAGGAAATTGTTAAAGAAACATCGGACCAGTCGGCCTGTCGGCTGCGTCTGATTGACGATTCCCATTCCATTCGACAAGCTGCGCACTGCGAGCCACGCCGGCGTGACGATCACCAAGCGTAATTCGGCGCGCCGGGAGAACGGGGTTGTAACAGATAGATGAATTTATAAAGAACAAACCCACTCAGCCGCACTCCATTTCATATTTCTCCAGGGTTGAGCTTCCACCATCAAACGCGCAAACTGGGAAGCCATGCGGTCGGCACGTGCCTTCTATGCAAGATTCCACGAAGCCGCCGCCGCATTGCCCTTGGCTCGAGCATGGGCTCCATTGGCAAAATTCTGTTACGAGCGGCGAGCTCTTCGCCTTTTCACAGTCGGGCAGCTCGCCGAAGACACAGCTTCCGCCGGCGCCGCTGCGGTATTGCCCTCCATGATTGACGCAAAAGAGCTCTGCCATGGCTTCGCGGTCGGGTTTAACGGGGCCAATGGTCCAAGGAGCGCCAATTGAACCTGTACGAGGAAGATAAGGTGAAACAGCTGGAGCTGTAAACGGTAATGTAGATAAGGGAATTGTTAAAGGCTTCCCTCCCTCACCACCCGAGCCCGGCGCCCAGCCCACGGGGCCCTCAAGCCCCTGCGAGCCCCAGGTGCAGTCATCGCCTCCGGTTCCACGCACGTCCATCACCTGCGACAATTTTTCTTTCGCCACGCACTGCTGACAACCATCGTCTCCCGGATAGGCAGTTGCGTGTCCGCCGGTATTCCTCTCAACGCACGTCCACAGGTCGCCAAATGTGTTAGGGTTGTCGGCCGCAAGGCCGTGACACTGGGACGGCCCAGAGGAGTCCCCAATCTTCCAGCACCCGCGGCGCGGCGGAAGGTGTCCGGTCAGCGGCGCGGCGCTGCACTTGCTGAGGCAGTTTTTCACGCACGCGTCGTAGGCGGGCGTGTCCTTGCCAAGCGCGGCCTCGCAGAGCCCGATGCACGCCGGGAGCGCGCCACCCGGGCACGCCTTGGAGGTCTCCTGGACACCAACTACCATTGTTTTACTCACATGATCTGAGAAGTGTTCAATTTTGTTTGGGTTTAACTTTTTAATTTTATCTTCATTATAACCAAATATTATATCTTCGGGGGAAGATGCGGCGGGAGGTATTATTAAAGGTACTCCGCTAGCCTTATGTTTTTCCATTAATAATTTACCTTTATCACTGTCAGATGAAACATCATCATAATCAATACCTAATTTTTTAAATAATTCATATGTTTTTCTACAATATGGACACCGCGGGTTTCCAACTACCATTGTTTTACTCACATGATCTGAGAAGTGTTCAATTTTGTTTCGGTGTAACTTTTTAATTTTATCTTCATTATAACCAATTATTATATCTTCGGGTGAGGACGCATCTAGAGGTATCATTAAAGGTACTCCTCTAGCCTTATGTTTTTCCATTAATGATTTACCTTCATCACTGTCAGATGAAACATCATCATAATCAATATTTAATTTTTTAAATAATTCATATGTTTTTCTGCAAAATGGACAATCTGTGTTTCCAACTATTATTGTTTTACCCACATGAACATCTGGCTTTTCATTTTGTTGTGATTTACTTAAATTTTTATAATGTACGTCAAGAGAAGCAAGACCCTCTGACTTAATAGAAGGATCAGTTATTAATGCAAAATGGGGTGTTCCTCTTACATTATATTTATTAGATAGTAATTTTTCCTTTGTCATGTCAACTATAACTACTTTATAATCGCCAATCATATTATTATTATCATTTACTAATTTTTTCATTTTGGCTGAATATCCACATCCTTCTCTATCAAACATAATTACATCATAATTATTATATAAATTTGCCTCTTGATCATTAAATTTATCTTTATTTCCAACTAAACAATAAACTAATAAAACAACTAAAATAATAGTTAACACACCAATGATAATGTCAACCGGTTTCATTGGAAGTGATCCAAATCCTGTACTTCTCATTTTAATATAATTACTACATATATTTTTTTTTACAAAATTTAAAAATATTTAAAACATTTATTTATATTTATAAATAATGATAAACATTGGAATTATAACTGATATAGCATGGGACAATTATATTTTAGTTCATAATAAATTTAAAAAAATTAATAGCGAATATTATCGCCTACACTCCATTTATGGAAAAACATTAGAACTGATTAACCGCTGCGCAATTAAAAATAATTTAATATTATTACGACACTATAGTGATAATTTATCTAAAACTATTTTAAATATGTTAAAAACATGTGATATATGGATAATTTTTACTAATTTTATAGAATATAATACACCACCAAGATTAGTTATAGATAAATGTGATGAATATAATATTAAATATATTATAATTTCTGAATGTAATAGAGATAATCTTTATAGTTCATTTAATTATAATAATAATTTATCATTTAAAAAAAATTTAAATTTAATAACAAAAAAAGATACTTCTATTGTAATTAAAGAATTTAATGATGATATATATAATGATTTATATTTAAATAAATATAATTTAAATATTAATATATCCAATGATATTAGAAATAAACTAAAAGATTCATATGATAGTATATATAGAAAAAAACAAGATAGATCCATTAAATTACTATATGATAAAGAAGAACTTAAAAAAGATAAACAAATGAAAAAAACAAGTAAAGCAGTAAATCAATTAGAATTTTCACAAAATAGAATGAAATTTTATAAAGATACATCATCTATTTGATCTGTTTGAGTTTGTTTTTCTAATGTTAATAAATTATTCATTCATTTCATTTATTTTCATTTTTATATCTGCTATATTATCATTTAATTTATCTTTCGCGATTTTTATACCATAATAAAATAATTGAACTTTATCACTATCATTAATTTTGAAATCTATTTTTTTTTTATATTCATTTAAAGTTGTAATATTAATTGTATATTCAGTATCTATAATATCATCATTTTGAGCAACACACGAAATAATTTCATATAAATAATCCATAACTGTATTTATTTTTAAATTTTCATTATTACTCTTTATTACAAAATGTATATTTTTATCATTTTTTATAAACTGCGAATTTACACCATCTATATTTTTTATGCATCCATCCAAATAATACTCATTATTAATAATAGTCGGAGGAAATATAATAGGAATACTACTAGAAGCTTGAATAGCTTTTAATACAGGAATATCTGGATGATCATGTATATTAAAATTTACAGTTTTTCTGGTTTTTAAATTTATAGCAAATATATTTATATTTATTTTATATTTATCTACAAATTCTTTAATTGTTATATCTGGATTCTCTTTTTGCGAAAAAATATCTTTTAATTTATTAAATATATTATCTGATATAAGCGAATAATTTTTATTAATATGATCAATGTTAAAATCCCAATAACTATTTAAATCTAATTCAATTATTATATTAAAAATTTCTAGTGGCACATATTTAATTATATATAATATACCTATTATAGAACCAACCGATGTTCCATAAAAATTATCAATTTTTTCTATTAAATGATTTTGATATAAATATTCTAATGAACCTAAATAACATACACCACGAAAATTTCCTCCACCAATTGTTAAATTAACCATTAAATAAATTAATTAAAATTTATTTATTTTTAAATTTTCAAACTTTAAACTTTAATAAGTTTATTTAATGATTTAAAATATAAATCCTATAAAATAATAAATCCTATATGAATAATTATGAAATATTAGGAATACCAAATAATTCATCATTAGATGAAGTAAAAAAAGCATATAAAAAATTAGCAATAAAATGGCACCCAGATAAAAATTCTTCCGCTGAAGCTTCAGAAAAATTTAAAGAAATTACTTCAGCATATCATAATATTATAAATCCAAATGCTAATTTACAAGAATTAGATATGAATGAAATTTTTAGTTCTTTATTTAATGATTTAAATATTTCTAATATTTTTGGAGAATTTAAAAATATGAACAATATGAATGACAACAATATTTTTAATCAACCTAATAATATGGATGATATAATCAATCATATGTTTAATACTAAAAAAAATATTAAAAAAGGTAAAGATATATTAAAACTCATTAATTTAAATTTAGAAGATATATATAATGGAAATAATTTTATAATTACATATGATACTCAAAAATTAAATGAAAATCCAACTATGTGTAATATATGTAAAGGTCATGGAAAAATATTATCAAACAAACAAATGGGCCCAATATTTATGCAATCATTTAGTAAATGCGAACATTGTAAAGGCTCTGGTTATACAAATTTATATTTACCAATGCATGATACTATAAATCTAGAAATACCCAAAGGATTTGATTATAATTCTCAAATGACATTTAATAATAAAGGATTACCACTTTATAACGGAGAAAATGGTAATTTAATATTTACTTTTAATCTTAACACTCACAATAAATATAAAATTAAACATAAAGATTTATATATATCTTTAGATATTACATTAAAAGAATCATTAACTGGTTTTATAAAAGGAATACAACATTTAGATAATAGAATAATCACAATTAATTCAACTTCCATTATAAAACCACATACGATTAAATGTATTGATAAAGAAGGTATATATAATAGTAATAAAAGCAAATATGGTAACTTATATGTTAAATTTAAAATAATTTTTCCTGAATCATTAAATAATGACCAAATAAAATTTATAAATGATAATTTTTAATAATCTAATAAAGATTCTTTATAAAAATAATCTAATGTATTTTTATCACATTTTTTTCCACTACAGGGACTATTAGTTACTTTTACTCCACAATAATCAATATTTCGTTTTTCATATTTGGGATCAACCCATAATTTATTTTTTACAGCTAATGCAACAATAAAATTAAAATTTTTTTTAAATTCTTCACCGTGGCCAAATGAATCACTCATTACGTGTGCTAATTCATGCAATATAACATAAAATGTATCATTTAAATTATTTAATTTACCTTTTGTCATTAAACACACTGACATTTCACCGCCTTGACCCGCTTTATTTATTGTATATGCGGCTCCAGACTCTTCACCTTTAGGTGTTTCTTTTATTTTAAATTTTTTATGAAACCTTTTTCTTGTCTTCTTCGCTATTTTTTCATTGGGGATATTATTTTTATGCATAATTTCAACAACATTTTGAGCTTTTTTATTTATATCAGCCAATAAATTTGCTTTTTGACTATTTATAGTTGAATTTTTTGAATCCATTATAGTATAAATATTATTGTCATATGCTCGCCAGTTTATTCTATTGTCATATACATATATAAAATAAATTACTATAAATATAATTAAAAAAAAAATAAATTCTTTATACATTATATATATGTTATATAATAATCTTTTATTTTTTTTAGGAATTTTTTCTTGGAAATTTAAATCTAATAATAAATTTGAATATTTAATAAAAAAAAAAGAAATAAATTTAGAACCGGCTATACCACTTAAAAATAATAAAATTATTTCTGATTTAGAAAATGATTCATGTAGCCCAAACATTAATTTTTATTTAAATATACCCTTATGTGAATTAGATAATACAAAAAAATTTAAAATATATTTATATAACTTATATTCATTTTTTATATTAATGTTTTTATGTATTCAACCATTATATTTATTATTAAATATAATAAATTCAAATAATTCTTTAGAATATTTAATAACATTTTTAATTAATATTAATACGCCATTTAATTATGTTTGGTCAAAATATTATTTTACAACTAATCATTTTGATAAATATTTAAATTGCTGTAATAAAAATTGCCTATCTTTTACTTTTTTTATATTATTTTTAACTATTATCAGCATATTTATTAGTTTTATTAATATTGACTATTTTTATAATGAATATTATTATATACATAATTTACCAAAAACGATTGGCATACCAATTATTATATTAGAATGGATATACGCGAGATTAATATTTTCATTAGATATAAGTACATTTACTATTATATTATGCAAACATATTAAAGATATTATTAAATTTTCGAAAGAATTTAATTCCAATGAATTTAATTTAGAAAATTGTTACTGCTTAAGCTCTTTAATATCAAACATCGGACGCTTAAGACATACCGTTGAAATTAGCATTAATTATTATAATATTTTATTATCATTTAATACTGTTACAGGTGGAATATCATTAGCTTTATTTATAAGATATCTATATAATTTATATGATGAAACTCAACTAATAGAATTTAAACCACACGAATTATATTTATTACAATCATTTATAGTTTATATACTTTGCCAATTAATATTTTTTTATAATGTTATAAATTATTCCCATAATAGAGATGATCTTTTTAAAAAATTAAAAAATTCATGCTTTATAAATAAATTTTTAACTAGATGGACTACAAGTAAATTAAAAAAAAAATGTAATGATGTAGATGAAACAAAACAGTTAAATAAAATGATATTATGCATAGAACAAGAAAATGCAACAAGTATTGATTGGATAATATTAGATAAATTAACAGAATCAAAATGGATGGACTTTTCTATATTAGGTATTTCTACACAAGATGGAACTCTAATTAAAAAAGTTGTTACATTTAGTAGTATAATATATTTTATTATGAGCTATCTATAAATAATCTTAGATATTTATTTATTTTGAACATTAATTTTAAGTATAGTTAAATTTATTTAAAAATAAATAATATTTATTATTTATATAGTATAAAATGCAAAACAATAATCAATTTAATACAAGCCAACCATTTTTAATGGAAAATGAATCTTTTAATAAAGTTACACATCCTGCAAATAAAGAAAGAATTTCTACACATATATTTGCAATCGATTCTAGACAACGAAATTATAAATTATATCCAAATCCTAATAATTATAATATATCTATACCAGATAATTATAAAAATATAACTAGTTTAGAATTAAAAGCAGCAATGTTACCAAGAACAGAATATAATGTTAATAGTTGTAATAAATATATTGATTTTGCAGTAGGTGATCATATAAAAGATATTATAATTATTGATAATAAAGAAACAATACGTAATAATCTAGGAAATCCAATAAATACTACTAATAATAATATTACTATGTCACTTGAAATTGATGCACCGATATTAACTAACTCACATATAACTCCCATTCAAGCCACTGCAACAATTATGATTGATTCAAATTCAAAAATTATACCAAATAGTATAATAATTCAAAATTCAGGCTCCGGATATTCTTATTCTCAGCCACCACTAATAAAAATAGGCAATAATACTAATTTTACTGCAAAAATAGGCTTTGAGATTACAGCTGAATTAAGAGAAGGACAATATGTAATTGGCGGAAATCCACAATTTACATCTACAGATTCTCGTACTAATCAATCTTATACGCCGAATAATTTATTAAATGAAATAGAAGCTGCATTGACAGCTTCTATATTAACATCCCCATACGGTAATTACACTCCAAAAACAGCTCTAAGTTATGCATTTAAGAGAAAATCATGGGCTGACCATTATGATACATTATCTCTAAGTGAAGCATCCGAGAATGATTATCCCTTATTCTTTTGCGCAAGATTAATGTCACAATATCCAAATTTAGAATCATATAATGATTTTGATGAAAATACTAGTACAAATGAAGCATATGAAACAAATTCTTGTAAATTTAATAGAATATATATTAGTAATATTTTATGTTTAAAAATAAACTGCACAACTCCCCTGCCCCAAACATTAACAGAAACTAGTAATATAATTTATAGCCTTAAACAATATTTTACAATTAATAGTACGACTTTTATTACATTTTATGAGTTAAATAATTCTGTGCCGCCCACTACTGATAATGCTTGGAAAGGTATAGATATATCTACTATTTTAGATCATCCAGATAATAATAATATTAGTAGTATTAATTTTTGTCACTGGGAAATGCTATTTGCAACAGGTCAAAACAATAGTATAAATGCTGCTACATTATTAGGTTTTAATAAATATGATTATAATAATTGTACAAATTTAGGAAATCCTATACAAATTAGTCACCATTCAGGTAGCGCTCCTTATACTAAAAATACTTTAATACCAAAAGGGCTAACTTATTCTACTGAAAATGATTATTATTTAAATGGTGATCCAGAATATATTACATTATCATTTAAACCCAAATATGGTTCAGCGGGAATAGGTGGTATAAATGATAGAGTCGATTCACATTATGATTCTAATATTAATAGAGTTTTTGCCTGTTTAATTTTTGATTCAATGAAACCATCCGTTTTACAAGATATGTCATCTGGGAAAAAAGATTGTACTATGAATTCATATAATGTTTTAAATAATTCATTATCAACTTTTAAAAATAGCGACTATCGTAGTGACGCACAGAATTATCCCAATGAAAATGCTTTACCTAGGCATAATAATATACATCAATTAACAGGTAATAGTGGAAATCAGAATGTAAGTTTTTTAAATACTGGCGGTAATTTGAAAGCAATGAAAGGATCAGATTTTGATAGAAAAATTGTAAAGTTTCCACAACCAATTTCCCAATTATCTAATATAAATATTAAATTTACAAAATTTACAAAACCTGAGATAAATAATAGTAATAGTGATTTAGAATTATATAATTTTGCAGGAAAAGAACATCTTTTATTATTTGAAATAATGTGTGATGATCCTATGACCGGAAAAAAATATTAAGTATTTATTATAATTTAATAATTAGTTAAAATATATATATATTTTATATTTAATATAATATATATATGTATTCATATAATAATAATTTTGATAGTGAATTTGAAAATAATATATCTAATATTAAAACATTAATAAGACAAAGCCCAAATATTATAACGGTTAATACGAATTTTTTTATGCAAAATGTTATAGATAATATTTTAAAGATAATATCTAAAATATATAGTGATATTTTTTCCTCTGACCAAGGACCAATAGGACCGCCTGGCCCAGAAGGACCCCCCGGACCACCCGGACCAGAAGGGCCAAGTGGTACTCTTTCACCTGAACTAGAAGCGAGAATATTAGCATTAGAAAATTCAGTTAGTATTATTATTACTAATTACAATGAAATATTTACACCAAATCTTAATGTATAGTATGCCAGGTTTAAGCTGAGGTCAAGTCCTCAATAAACTGCAGTATGGCCACGAGCGCCGCCTTATGGTTAGCGAATGTGCCGCTGCCGAAGACGCCGGTTCCGTTCTGCCCCTTCGACACTGCTGTCGTAACAAGTGTGTTGCCCGAAAGCTGCAGGCCCGTGGTCGTATCAACCGCATCAAGCGCAAGCCCGTCTGCAAATTGTGTCCAGACCATGTTGACCTGGTCGACGCTGCCAGATGTGACTGTAATAAACCCCTTTCTCGCATGGTCGCCGGCCTCTATAAATGTAAATGCACCTGTCATCTCGCTGTCTTGATCAAGATCCGCCACACGGGTCATGGCGGCTCCGCCGTCGCCCATAACATAAATACCATTCTCACTGAGGTCAGTTTGGTCGGTTAGTAATACCCTGTCGTTGGCATTCAAAGTTACGCCCTGTTCGTTGTTAGCTGCCGCCGCCGCTAAGTTCGAGGCGAGGCTGGCAACGTTCACATCGATACGTACTTTGCATGACTGTTTAATATTGAGTCCAGTTGCAATAGTATCAACATATGCTTTGGTTGCAGCGTGCCCATCCGCGGTCGGTGTTGGTACTGTGGTTGTTCCCTCGACAACAATAGGTCCAGCGAAAGTTGTAGCAGTACCACCATTAGTACCAACACTTGTTAATGAAGCAAGTGTATGAATATGAGGTTGTGTATTACCTGTTACAGTAGCTGCATTAGTTGCTGTAGCAGCATTACCAGTTGTATCTTGATTACCTTCTGCATTTACACCTGGAAGATCAATATTAGCTGATCCATCAAAAGCCACACCACCAATATCTCTTGCAGTTGTTAATGTAGC
>MDTB01060587.1_pt1 | contig 26673 bp, 24 predicted proteins | sample 811161 | NCBI WGS metagenome assembly MDTB01 (sample SAMN05326650, study PRJNA326480) | marine metagenome | isolation source: seawater | place: Mediterranean Sea | collected 2009 | reverse complement strand
GAAATCAGATGTTGAAAAAAACAAAGATGGATTGAAAAAGATTTTTAAGAAATTTTTGTCATTTGATAAAAAAAATACCAATTATGCTGAATTAGTTGATAATTATGATTGGTTAAGCAAGTTGGAACTCATTCCGTTTCTAAGAGATACGGGAAGTAAATTCTCAATTAATAGAATGCTTGGCCTAGAATCAATTAAACAGAGACTTAGTAGGGAGCAAAATCTTAGTTTTCTTGAATTTAATTATTCAATTTTCCAGGCTTATGATTATTTGATTCTTAATAAAAAATATGAATGTATGATACAATTTGGGGGATCAGATCAGTGGGGTAATATTGTCTCAGGAATAGATCTTATTAAAAAGGAAATGAACCGTCAGGTTTTTGGTTTAACTTCTCCACTAATAACAACATCCTCAGGAAAAAAAATGGGTAAAACAGCTGAAGGAGCCGTTTGGTTGACAGAAGACAAATATTCAGTTAATGATTTTTGGCAATATTGGAGAAATACATCTGATGAGGATGTTATAAAGTTTTTAAAATTGTTTACAGAAATTGATTTAAAAACAATAGATAAATTTAAAGATTTAAAAGGATCTGAACTCAACAAGCTCAAAGTTTTATTAGCTAATGAAATCACTTCTATATGCCACGGTATGAATAAGTCAAAAAAAGCTGAATATGAAGCAAAAAATATTCTTAATTCTAGAGATCTAGGATCTAACATTATTGATAATTATGAGCAAAAATATTTATTGAATCTAGAAACGTTAAAAAATGGAATTTCCTTAAAACAAATTTTAATAGAACTAAATTTATCTAATTCAAATGGTCAAGCAAAAAGACTAATTGAGCAAGGGGCTGTAAAAATAAATCAAAATCAGATAAAAGAAAAAGAGCTCAAAATAACTAGAAATCATTTTCTTAAGCATCCAAAAAAAAATAATTCATATTATTTTATTATTTACGTAGGAAAAAATAAATATGGATTAGTTGAATTAATCACCTAGGAAATTTTTGATAATATTTGGTACAAAAACAGAAATAGGATTGTAAAAGACTTCGTATTCTCCATCAATTTTTTCTACAGTGAAATTTGCACCAATCAAACCATCCTCTGGTGAGCCTGCTGTAATAATTTCCCCTACTATAGGAAATTTTGTTATCAATGTATTTAAAGTATAAGCAGGAATAATTGACCCATTCATTAGAAAATAGTCATCATCTAAACCAATTACACTATCAAATTGAATGCCTAACTCACTCCCTTTTAAAAGGCTATCAACTATTTTTAGTCTATTCTCAACTAACTTATAATTAGCGCTTAAATTATTAAAGATAATGCCTCCATCTTTTAATTTTTGAGCAAAACCCTCTAAGGAAAAAATACTAAAGAAATTTGCAAAAAAAGGAGCATCAAAAAAAACAATATTTTTTCCAGCTATTACTCCATCATATTCATCAGAACTTTTATTTTTCTTTCCTTCAATTTTTATACTTCCCCTACTAATATTTAAATCAAAATCAAATATTTTAAGTAAACCTGGGATATAATTTGATTCTAGAGAAAAATTTTTAATATTATCCTCATCATCAAGTACAATTTTATAAAAATCATTTTCTCCTTGAAGATCCACAAATATTTTTTCAAATACTCCACTAGATTTTATAAATTTAATCTGGGGGGATGAAAATTTCATTCCACCTATTTTTATTTCTTCAACTTCAATATTCAAGTTAATGTCATCAAATTCAAATTCATTTTCATCTAGAAAATTTACTTCCGATACAATCAATTCTTTCCCAAAAATTGAAACTTTTTTATCACTATCTTTATAATTCATTTTAAAATCTTGAATTGGAGACTTAAAAGTTTGAACATCTAACTCTAATAACTTGTCATCATTAAATAATGAATTAATCTCTATCTGTATGTTATTTGTTTTAACATCAACAAATCCTGAAAAAGAATCGTCGTATGGTCTAACTAGAAAACGTAATTTTCCATTTTTGAAATCAAGGTTTGAACCAAGGAAAGGAGAATTTAAAGCTATTTTATCTAGATTTCCAATACCTTCAATTTTGGCTATTCCATCATCATCCTCTTTAATTTCAAAATTAATATTTATGTCACCTGTATACTCTAGTGAATTTTTAGGTAAAATCGTTTCAAGATACTTAGAGTTTAGATTATAGATCCCTGAAACTGTATCTATCAGTTTATTATTTTCACTAAATTGCTTGCCTTCGAATGTAACAATTGAATTAATTAAAGCACCTGAACCACTGTAAGAAACACCTTCACTATCAATTGATATATCCACTATAAAATCATCTATATTATAATCTTTAAATATACCTTTAAAAATTGCATTTTTTATATTTACTTCTGATCCATAGGTAATTTTTTCTGTAGGCAGATCAATTATTAAAGGAAAATCTAACTCCAATTTTATTTTTGTATTTCCTTCAATATTTTCGAGTTTCTTATAATTTTTAACATTAATTGGCGACTTTTTAAGATAATTGACAACATGTTTGTTTTTAGAATTAATCGTCAGGTTAACATTAGATTGTTCAAAATCAGTATCTAAATCATACAAAATTACTTTACCATTTTGAATAGATAAATCATTTGAAATTCCAGAGGATATCAAAAATAAAATTTTATTTTCCTGAATTATTGCATTTCCATCTATGTCAACAACCCAAGGCATAGATTCCATGTATCTGATCTTAGTGTCTTGGAAATCAAATTTTCCATTTAAATTATTAAAATTAAAATTCCCATTAGAATCAAACAAATTAAAGTTTATTGAGAAATTAGAAATTTTACCTTTAGAATTACTTAACATCCAATCATAGACAGTTTCTTTGAATTCTTTAGGCCAAAAGTTTAATAATTCATAGACTGAAATACTATCAAATTCTAAAAATATTTTAGAAAAATCTTTTTTTAAAAGATTTAATCTCAGAACTGTCCTTATTTTGGTATGAGATTGAAATAAGTCTAAGATGATATCCGTACTATTTATATTTTTTTCGCCAAAAACTTGTGAGTCAACAAAATCAATCTTTTGGATATCTTTAAAGCTCTCGTACTCAACCCCGCCATTTAATACAAAATTAAAAAATAAACTTTCTATAGATAAATCCTTTTTAAGTATGAATTTTGAAGAGCCTGAGACAAATATATCTTTTATATTAATTTTTCTTAAATTAAAAATGTACTTAAGGAAATCGAAATTAAACTTCTCAAGTTCCATATTAAATTCATAAGATTCATCTTTCGGAATGAAATCTAAAGATAGATAATTGTTTCTTTCATTTTTATTTGTAACAGAAAAAGCGACTTCATCTTCTTTATAATTCAAATCTATAAAGTAGTATTTGATGTAATCTTCGTTAACAATTAATTTAAATTTATTGTTTATAAGTTGGATATTACTAAAATTGTCTATAAAGCTATACTTTGATCTTAAATTTGATAATAAAGAAGATTCATCAGAAACATCTTTTTGAATTTGTGGAATTTTAATTTCTACATCGCTATCAAAAACTTTCAATGACATATCCAAGAATTTATTTTTAAAAGATAAATCAACACCTACGAGAATATGTGGGAAATATGATTTCTCAATTATCAAATCCTCTATTAATAATTCAAAATTTTTACTAACTTTATTGAAACTTATAAAAACATCTCCAATCTCCTCTATCTTAATATTTTTAAAAATTAAGCTTTCCCTATCAAAATAATTTAGAAAATTTATCTTGACTGGTTTAAGAGAAATAATAAAGATAAAGCTGAAAATTAAAGTTAATATAAATAAAAATATTAATGAGAAGAACAAAGATACTTTTTTTATTTTTTTTAATTTCATAATTTATCTTTAATATATCTAAGATGAAGAAAAACAATATAAAAAACTAAATTTTTATGGAAACTGGACAAAAACTTAAAGCATTAAATTTCTTATTAGATGATAACAAAATAATTTCTTGTGATGATCTTTTTGGAAAAAAACTAATAATTTACTTTTACCCAAAAGATGATACTCCAGGATGTACAAAGGAAGCTCAAGACTTTAATAGTTTAAATAAAAAATTCAATAAACTAAATGTTAGAATCATTGGAATATCAAAAGATAGCATTGAAAAACATGTAAAGTTTAAAAAAAAATACAACCTAAGTATCAATCTTGTTTCTGACGAAGATTTAAAAATTTGTAAAGCTTTTAAAGTTTGGATTGAGAAATCTATGTATGGAAGAAAATATATGGGGATTGAACGATCCACTTTTTTATTTGACGAGAAGCTGGTCTTAATAAAAACTTGGAGAAATGTTAAAGTAAAAAACCATGCTCAAGAAGTTCTTGATTTCATTTCTTAATTAAACTTAATTAACTGATTTTCCAAAAAAAAGTCTAGCTTTCCATCAAGAACTGAATTTACATCTGAAATATTTATTTTAGTTCTATGATCTTTAACCATTGTATAGGGCTGCATAATATATGATCTAATTTGATTTCCCCAGCCAATTTCACCTTTCTCTGATCTGCTTTTTTTATTTTCCTCTTCTTCTTTTGATAATTGTTTTTCATAAAGTTTTGATTTTAGCATTTCCATAGCTATCGATTTATTTCTGTGTTGAGATCTACTACTTTGACATTGAACAATTATTTTTGAAGGTAAATGAGTTATTCTTATTGCGCTATCTGTTTTATTTACATGCTGTCCTCCAGCACCTGATGCCCTAAAAGTATCAATTTTTAATTCTTTGTCGGAAATTTCTATTTCGAAACTATTATCTACCTCAGGATAGCAAAAAACAGAGGCAAAACTCGTATGTCTCCTTGACTGTGAATCAAATGGAGAAATTCTAACAAGTCTATGCACTCCATTTTCATTTTTCAACCATCCGTAAGAATTTTCTCCCGCCACTCTAAAAGCTAATGATTTAAAACCTGCCTCATCACCAATGCTTTGATCAATTAATTCAGTTTTAAAACCACGAGCATCACTCCATCTAGAATACATTCTCAAAAGCATTGCAACCCAATCTTGCGATTCCACACCCCCTGCTCCAGAATGAATTTCAATTAATGCATTATTTGAATCTGCTTTCCCAGACATTAATGTCTCAAGATACAATTTACTCAAATTTTGATCTATGGTTAATAATTCTTCATTTAAATCTTTTATTAATAATTGATCATTAACCTTTTCATAAATTGAAAGAAGTTCTATGGTATCTTTAAAATTTTTAGTATTTTCATCGACGAGACTTATAAACTTAACTAAATAATTCTTCCTTTTCAAATCGTTATTTAGCTGCTGATGATTATTCCAATTATCTTTTTCTTGTAAACTAGATTCAATTTTTTCTAATTCAGAATGAAGGTTTTTTTTTTCAAACAAACCCCCTTAGGTTTTTAATTAAACCCTTTAACCTTGTTATTAATTCAGAGCTATCTGCATTCATTAATAAAATCCTTTTAAGTCGTATTCTTTATTTTGATCACTTTGTTTCTCATTCAAATCAAAATTAAAGTTATTTTTAAATACTTCGGTAATATAATCATAATTAGATGGTTTTCCAGACAGCAAATCAATATTTATAAACTTTATACTTTCTGGTATCATGAATGGTTTAGGTTTTCGTTTTTCATATAGTTTTTTCATAAGATCATTAAATATTGGTGCGGCAACTTTTGAGCCAGTTTCATATTTTCCTAAAGATTTAGGAACATCATAACCCACATAAACACCAACTGTTATCTCAGAATTATATCCAATAAACCATGCATCTTGATTATCATTTGTAGTTCCTGTTTTGCCAGCAATCTGAAAATCAAAATTATTAATATTTTTTGCCGTACCCCTTTCAATAACACCCATAAGGAAAGATGTCATTTGATAAGATGATTCTTTAGAAAAAATAGTTTTTTTATGATTTTTTATTTTTGGGATTGATAGATTATTAATCAAAGTAGCATCAAGTTCATTTGCAGAGTCTAAACTGCAATTTTCACATTTTCTAGTATCTCCCTTGTAAAGAAACTTTCCATTATTGTCATAAATTGCGTCAATAATAATTGGGCTAACTTTAATCCCCCCATTTGCCAAAGTTGCATAGGCAGATGTTATTTTTATTAAAGAACTCTCAAGTGAACCCAATGAACTCGATATTAAATAAGGAAATTTATCATAGATTCCTAAATCTTGAGATATTTTAGCTATTTTTTCTAAACCTAAACTATCAGAAAGCCTAACCGTCATCAGGTTCCTTGATTTTTCTATGCCTAACCTTAATGTACTAAGTCCATAAAACTTATCTCCATAATTAGTAGGTCGCCAAATTCCATCTTTGGAATAATCATCAATCACAAAAGGTGCATCAAGAACTTTGCTTACTGGTGTGTATCCATTTTCTAAAGCCGTTAAATATACTATGGGTTTAAATGAAGAGCCAAGCTGTCTTTTGGCTTGGGTTGATCGATTAAATGAAGAACTTGCATCATATCCCCCAACCATTGCTAATATCCTTCCCGTATCATTTTCTAAAACTACCAACCCACCGTTCACTCTAGGTATTTGACTCAAATTATAGCTATTTTCTGTATTACTTTTTTCCAGAACAAGAACATCACCAACTTTAAACATATCTTTCATTTTAAAATTTTTAGTTTTAATAATTTTCATATTCTGATAGTTCAATGAAACTTTTTCACCATTTCTTAATAGTAAATTAATCCTTTCATTTTTTACCTTGGTTATTATTCCAAGAATATCCCCAAATAGGCCTTCAGGTAATTTAAATGATTTAATTTTTTTTAAAATATCTCCTTTGCTTCCCAAGTTTGTAAGAGGGCCTTGCCATCCTTTTCTTTTTGAGAATTTTTGGATTCCTAATTTAAATGATTCCTCTGCTTGCAATTGAATATCTTCATTTAAACTTGTCATTATTGTCATTCCGCTATCATATAATTTGCTTTCATTAAACATCGAAATGATTTCTCTTCTTACTTCTTCCTTAAAAAATGATGCTTTATTATTCAATATTTTTTTACTTTTTGATAATTTTAATGGCTTGTTAATTATTAAAGAGTAATCATCAATTTCTATAAATCTTTCGTCCAACAGTCTTTTTAAAACCCAGTTTCTTCTTTTCATTGCTTTAATTGGATTTTTATATGGATTGTATGTTGATGGTGCTTTAGGGAGTGCTGCTAACATTGCCATTTCTTCTAAATCTAAATCTGACAATGATTTATTAAAATAATTTAAAGATGCAGCCCTCACTCCGTAGGAACCTCCACCGAGATAAATTTCATTTAAATAAAGCTCCATTATTTGTTCTTTTTCTAAGACTTTTTCCATTCTCATTGCAAGAATAATCTCTTTGATTTTTCTACTATATGAAATTTCATTTGTTAGTAAAAAATTTTTTGCCACTTGCTGTGTGATTGTAGATGCTCCTTCCAACCTTCTATTAGTGAATGTCTTCATGATATTTTTCACAAATGCTCTGAATATCCCTCTGGGATCAATACCAATGTGATTATAAAAATTTATATCCTCTGATACTAAAAAACAATTTATTAATTCAGTTGGAATTTCTTGATAGTTAACAAATATTCTATTTTCATTCGAATAATCTTCTAAAAAATTTCCATTGGATGTAAAAATTTTTGAAACAAGCCTCGGTTGATAATATGAGAGCTTATCAAAATTAGGAAGGTCTTTACCAAAAAAATAAACTATAGAAGTTAAAACCAAAAAAAGAGAAATTACACCAATTAAAGATATAAGAAGAAAGTTCCTAAAATATCTGAGCATTATAAAATCTTATCCATTATTTTGATCTTTCCAATTAAAATAATTAATAACAGCTTTAACAATCTTTTCCGATATTTTTTTTTGATATTCATCTGACATTAGTAATTTAGAATCATACTTATTTGATAAATAACCCATCTCGATTAGCACTGAAGGGATATCCAATGATTTTAAAACAGCAAAACCTGCATATCTATGCGATCTTTGTAACAAATTCATATCACTTTTAAAAGATTTTATAAGAAAATTAACTAAAGAACTTGATTGATTGAGAGTTTCACGCTTTGTTAAATCTAATAAAATTGATGTCACTTCAGATGATTCACTGGATAAATCCACTCCATCAATAAGGTCTGCCCTATTTTCTCTTCTTGCTAATGCAGCCGCCTCTTTATCAGATGCATTCTCGGAAAGTGTGTAAAAAGAAATTCCTCTAGTTCTTGATTTTCTATGATAATCGGCATGCAATGAAATAAATATATCTGCATTATTTTTTTTAGCTAATTTTGTTCTATTTCTGAGTTTAAGAAAAAAATCCTTATCTCTTGTCAAGATAACCCTATAGTTTGTTTTTTTTTTAAATTTATCTCTTAATAACAAACCTACTTTGAGTGTGATATTTTTTTCTAAATTTTTATAAAGTCCAACAGCTCCTGAATCTTTGCCTCCATGACCAGGGTCAATAATTATTGTTTTTCTTTTATTTTTAGTAAGCGAATAATCTATTACTATTCTTGAATGAATATTTTTTTTCTTTTTTAATAAATAAATATTTGTAGAAAAAATGTTTTTCTTAAAATTTAAAGTTAATTTATTTACCTTTTCTTCATAATTAATTGAATCTAAATTACCTTCAACTTTTAATTTTTTTTTTAAAATTAATTTAGTTTTAAAAAATAATTCAATTTTTTTTGTATTTACCTTGTAATCAAATGACTTATCCTCAAGTAAATCTAAAACAATTCTATTTTTTCCATCGTTTGAACCAAATCTTAAATTTACTAATTCATCAGAATATGCTTGATTACAATAAATAATAAAAATTAAAATGAATTTAAAGAATGTTGCCAATTTAAAAAAAAGTTAATTATACTAAATATAGTGCTTTTTTTAAAAAAAAATCAACATCTTCGTTTTTTTTTTTTTTTTTTTCGTATATTATATACATATAAGTATTTACAGAATTAATAAGGATAATTGAAAATGAAGAAGAAAATGTTAATAGATGCATCTCAAAATAATCTAATTCGAGTTGCAATGATTGAAAATAATAGTCTTTTAGACTATGAATCAGAAAAAATAAAAAATGAGAGAATCAAAGGAAATATTTATCTTGCAAAAATAGTAAGAGTAGAGCCCTCTCTTCAAGCGGCATTTGTAGATTATGGAGGAAATAAACATGGATTTCTTGCTTATAATGAAATTCATCCAGATTATTTTAAGATTCCTACAGCAGACAAAAAAAAGTTACTTCAACAGGAATTGGAGGAATCTAAGGTAATACCAATAGAAGATGAAGATGAGGATGAGGATGAATTTTTGGAAAATCAAAATAATAAAAATAAAGACTTAAAAGATCAAACAGATCAAGAAGGTTTTTTATCAAAAGTTTTTGATTTCTTTAATTATAAGCCCATCGATGATTATCATGGCTCAAGAGAAAGAAGAAAGAAAAAATTTAGAAATAATATTAAAAAGAAACCAATAATTTTCCATCGTAAATATAGTATTCAGGAGGTTATCAAAAGTAATCAGGTTATATTAATTCAAGTTGTTAAAGAAGAGCGAGGAAATAAAGGAGCAGCCGTTACAACCAGACTCTCTTTAGCTGGAAAATATTGTGTTTTAATGCCGAATACGAATAAGGGAGGAGGAATATCAAGAAAAATTGAAGATTTCAAATTGAGAAAGAAACTAAAAGATTTGCTTATTAAGTTAAATATTAAAAAAGGAATGGGCGTTATTATCAGAACTGCAGGTCAAATAATGGGTATTAAAGAAATTAAACGTGACTATAATTCTCTGATAAAACTTTGGTCTGAAATAACATCAAAAACTATTAAATCTAATGCTCCATGTCTTATTCACGAAGAAGATAACATAATTAAAAGGTGTTTGAGAGATTATTTTGACTCCTCATTCAGCGAGATTCTAATTAACGATAAAGAGACAATTAAAAAATCAAGAGAAATAGTTAAGCAGTTTATGCCAAGTTCTATCAAATCATTAAAGCTTTACAAAGATAAAAAGCCACTATTTTCGGCCTTTGGTTTAGAAAAAAAGATAATTGGAATAAATAATCCTACAGTAAATTTAAAATCTGGTGGATATCTTGTTATTAACCAAACAGAAGCTTTAGTTTCTATTGATATAAACTCTGGAAGATATACAAAACAGAGAAATATTGAGGATACAGCATTCAAAACAAACCTTGAAGCAGCTGAAGAAATATCCAGACAATTAAAAATAAGAGATTTAGCTGGTTTAATTGTTATTGATTTTATCGATATGCTTGATAGAGGACATAACCAGAAAGTTGAGAGAAAACTCAAAGAATCAATTAGAGATGACAGAGCTAGAGTTCAAATTGGCAGAATTAGTAATTTTGGACTTTTAGAATTATCAAGACAGCGATTAAAAGTAACAACTGACACTGTCATGTCATCAAAATGTCAAGCATGTAATGGATATGGAACTATAATATCACCTGAATTTTTATTGGAACAATTGATTAAAGTTTGTAATGAGTATGCTTTAAATCCTAGTTATAAAGATATTTTCTTATTAGTAGGAAAAAACTTATCAAATATGATTAGTGATAAAATTAAAATTTCTAAAATTTCACTTAACATTTCTAAAAAAATTTCTGTGACTAATTATCCTAATTTGATGGAAAATGAATATTTAATTTGTTCGAAAACTGAAATTTTATACAAATATTGTCATGAAAAAAGGAATATTGATAATTTCAATGATTTCTTAAAGTCCAAGGATAACTCTTCTAATCAAGAAGAAATAAAAAAGATTCAAACCAAAGAAAAAGCTCCTATTGAAAAAAGAAAAAGTTATAGAACGAAAGCTAAGGATTATAATCAAGAAAAAGTTAACGAAAAAAAAATAAAAGATAGTCTTAAAAATAGAACTAATGAAATCAAAGAAATTGATGTTTTAACAAAAAACAGTCACAAAAAAGAAGAAAAAAGACAAGGGTGGTGGAATCAATAGTTCTTTTTAAACCAACTCAATATTTCTTCAGTTGCATTTAAAACTATTTCTGGTTTGTTAGAAAAGGATAACCTTATTGTTTTTTTCCCAAATCTTTTATCAAAATCTATGCCAGGTGTAACTACAACACCTGTTTCTTGAATAAGTCTATCAGCAAAATCAACTGATTCTAACTTAGTTTTGCTTATATCTAAATAAAAATAAAATGCCCCGTCAGGTTGAATAAAATTTACTTGAGAAATACTCTTTAACTTTTCAGAAACTTCATCTCTTACACATTTATATTCATAAACTAATTTTTTTAATTCATCTATACAATCAAATACTTTTAAAGCAGAGTATTGGGCAATATTCCCAGAAGAAATAAAAATATTTTGAGATAATTTTAAAAAGTTTTCAATTAATTCTTTGGTAATAACAACCCATCCAAGTCTCCAGCCAGGCATACAAAAAAATTTAGAAAAACTATTTACTACTATAGATTTCTCTCCAAAATTTAACATTGACGATGTTTTTTCCCCAAACTCTATTCCATGATAAATTTCATCTGATATTAGAACTATTTTATTTGCTTCACAATATTCATAAATAAATTTTAACTCTTCTTTAGAAAAAATTTGACCATTTGGATTATTTGGATTTGAAATTATTAGACCATCTACTCTATGTTCTGAAATTGAATTAATATCAATCTTATTAATTTTATCACTATTAGGATAAATCTCTATAACTTCAATGTTTAGAGATTTTAAAATATTTCTATATGCTGGGTAAACCGGGTTAAAAATTGCAACTTTAGCACCTGGGTCAAAACAAGATAAAAAAGTAAGTAAAAAGGCTCCGGATGAACCAGTTGTTATAAAAACCTGATCTTTATCAACAACTACATTGTATTCTGATAAATAAAAATTAGCTATTTTTTGTCTGAGAACTTCGATACCATTGGATGGTGTATAACCAGGCATTAAAAGTTTTGATAATCTAGAAGCCTCATCCATAACTTTTTTTGGAGTTTTGGGTTGTGGTTCTCCTAACTCAAGGTGAAAGATTTTTTTACCAGTCGCCTCAAGACTATTAGCTTTATATAATAGATCCATGACATAAAAAGAATCTATGTTCGATCTAGATGCTGGAAAATATGTTCTGTTTGTCATTAAAGTTTTATAACGCTAAACTAAACCAATTTTTATGAGAATACTAATAACTTTTATAATTTTAATTTTTTATAATTCTTCCTATTCTGATTCTTTAAATATAATAAGAGATGCGGAAATAGAAAATTTGCTTAAAGATATCAGTAAGATATTAATTAAAGATACTGAGCTTGATAAACAAGAATTAAATTTCTTTATAGATAACAAGAAATACATAAATGCCTTAGTAACACCAAATAAACAGTTTTTCTTTACGACCGAACTACTTCTCAAAAGTAAAACTGTCGATGACCTTGCTGGTGTAATTTCTCATGAAGTAGGACATGTCATTGGTGGTCATTTTCAGAAAAGACAAATGGCACTTGAAAAAAATAGTATTGTCAATTTTTTATCCTCAATCCTTGCTGTTGGAGCTATTGCAGGTGGAGCATATGAAGCTGGTTCAGCAATTTTAATGGGAGGAAAACATTTAAGTACTGCTAAATTACTAGCATTTTCAAGATCACAAGAGTCCTTAGCGGATCAGACGGCAATAAGACTATTAAAAAATAATGGATTTTCACTTCAAGGAATAATAAATGTTTTTGAACAGATTCAGAGAAATGAAAGATTTAAAAAATTTAATCCATATTTTTTAACACATCCACTATCAAGTGAAAGAATTAAAAATATTAGACTTAATATGGATGAGCAAGTTACTAAAAAATATGCAGACCTTAATTACAGATTTAACTTAGCCAAAGCCAAACTAAATGGATTTTTTCTAAAAAAAGAACAACTTGATTCCATTTATTCTGATAGAGGAACAATTGAGTTTCTTTATGCTAATGCATTAAACTCATACAGAATTGGAAAAATTAATAATGCAATTACTTTTATTGATAAATGTATAGAGAGTGATTCAATGAATCCTTATTTTTATGAACTTAAAGGGCAAATTTTTTTTGAAAATGGGAAGTTTGAAAAAGCAATTAATTCATTTTTAATTGCAAACTCTATGTTACCCTCTGAAAAAAGCTTTGAACTCTTCTTAGCTAAATCACTTTATCATAGTGGTGAAAATAAAAATCGAGAAAAATCTATTAATCTTCTCTTGTCATATATCAAAAAAGATGAATTTCCCATTGATGCATGGCATTATTTAGGGTTAAATTATGGTAAATTAAATATGTTAGATTATTCATCTTATGCCTTTGCAGAAAAATATGTTTTAATTAATAAAATTGATAACGCAAAAATTCATCTTAATAGAGCAAAGAAAATTACTAAAAATAAAGTTTTATTAAAAAAATTAAAAGATATTGAATACGAAATTAATAAAAAAGAAATGAAATGAAAAATATACTTATTATTAATGGGCCAAACCTGAATCTTCTTGGAACAAGGGAAACAGAAATTTACGGAAAAATGTCACTTCAAGATATTGAGAATGAATGTATCGAAATTTTTAAGAAAGAGGGTAAAAAACTTATATTTTTTCAAAGCAACTCTGAAAGTGAAATTATAGATAAAATTCATAGCTCTAAAAACTTTGACGGATTAATAATTAATGCTGGAGCATTCACTCATACCTCAATTGCAATACATGACGCTTTAAAATCAGTTAGCATTCCAAAAATTGAAGTTCATATTTCAAACATTTATAATAGAGAAGAGTTTAGAAAAAACTCTTTTATAAGCCCAGTTGTTAATGGTATTATAGCAGGATTTGGTACAAAAGTTTATCAAATTGCTATTAAAGCACTAAAGTTTGTATAATTATGAGCATATTAGATAAAAAATTATTTGAAGATATTGGGACGCTAACAAAATTAATGGAGAAGAATAATTTATCTGAACTTGATATTTCTGATAATAAATTATCCCTGAGATTAAAAAGGGACCCTGACAGTACAAACAAAATATATAAAAATGATTTATTAATCGAAAACGAGAATAAAAAAAGCAAAGACAAAAAACCAGAATTGTCTCTTAAGTCACCCTTAGTTGGAACAGCATATTTAAGCCCTGAGCCAGGTGCAAAACAATTCATAGAAGTGGGTCAAACTGTAAAAATTGGTCAAGTTATACTTATAATTGAAGCTATGAAAACGATGAATGAAATTGTTGCTGATAGAAATGGTATCGTAAAAAAAATATTTATTAAAAATGAGGCTCCTGTAGAGTTTGGTGAACCTCTTGTTCTAATTGAATAATGCTTAAAAAAATTCTAGTTGCTAATAGAGGAGAAATTGCTTTAAGAATATTAAGGGCATGTAAAGAATTAGGAATTAAAACTGTAGTTGTACATTCAACAGCAGATGAGAAAGAAATGTTTGTTCGACTTGCAGACGAAAGTGTTTGCATTGGCCCACCTCATGTAAAAAGTTCTTATTTAAATATTCCATCGATTATTTCAGCGGCAACAATAGCTAATGTAGATGCAATTCACCCAGGAATTGGAATGTTATCTGAAAATTCAAGTTTTGCAAAAATTGTAAATGATCATGGTTTTAATTTTATTGGACCACACTATAATCACATTGAAAAAATGTCTAATAAAGTTAAGGCAAAAAGTTTTGCCAAAGAACTTGGATTACCAATAATACCAGGAAGTAAAAAAAGTATCAAAAGTTTAGCAGAAGCCAAAAACATTGCTAAAGAAATTGGTTATCCTATTTTAGTTAAAGCCAGTAATGGTGGTGGTGGGAGAGGAATAAAGAAAGTTTTTGAAGAGAGAGAATTGAAAGATAATTTTTTACTGGCAAAAAAAGAAGCAACTCAAAGCTTTGGTAACAGTGATGTATATATTGAAAAGTTGATTGAAAACCCAAGACATATAGAAGTTCAAATTTTAGGTGATCAAAATGGAAATTTAATTCATATTGGGGAAAGAGAATGCTCTATTCAGAGAAGAAACCAAAAAATTATAGAAGAATGTCCTAGTCCAGCATTGAATGATATGACAAGGGAAAAGGTTTGCGAATTAACTCTAAACGCTTTTAAAAATGCTGGATATAAAAGCCTTGGGACTGTTGAATACTTATACAGTAATGGAGAATTTTTTTTTATTGAAATGAATACTAGACTTCAAGTCGAACACACCGTAACTGAGGAGGTATTTAATTTAGATATTGTAAAGGAACAAATTAATGTTGCTTCAGGTCAAAACCTTTCTATTTCTCAAAAAGAATTGAAGAAAACCTGTCATTCAATAGAGTGTAGAATTAATGCAGAGAACCCTATAACATTATTCCCCTCCACTGGCCTAGTTAAAACCTACCATCCACCAGGAGGACCAGGTATAAGAATTGATTCGCTTCTTTATTCTGGTTGTAGTGTAACATCTTTTTATGATGGTTTGATTGCCAAAATAATATCAAAAGGAAAAGATAGAGATGAATGTATAATGAGATTAAAAAGGGCATTAGATGAATACGTTATAGAAGGTATAGATACGAACATTCAAGTACTCAAAGAAATTTTGAATCATAAAAATTTTCGAGAAGCAAAGTTTGACATCGGCTGGTACGATCAATTAATTTCATAGTCAATGTTTTTATCCACAGATATAGTTTTAAAAGCCTATAAAAAAGGAATTTTTCCAATGTCAGATTCAAATTATGACCCGTATATCTATTGGGTAGAGCCTAATGAAAGAGGTATTATTGATTTAAATGAATTCAAAATATCAAAAAGTTTGAGAAAAGAAATTAAAAGAGAAAAGTTTAACATTAAAAACAATACATCATTTGAAAAAGTAATAAAACTTTGTGCAATGAATAAGATAAGAAAAACATCTTGGATAAATGAACAGATAATTGAAAATTATATTAAACTAAATAAATTAGGATTTGCAAAATCGATAGAATGTTTCGCAGATGAACGACTAGTTGGTGGATTGTACGGTATTATAATAGGCAAAATATTTTGTGGAGAGAGTATGTTTAGTATAGAAACTAATGCAAGTAAAATAGCTCTAACATATCTAGCAGCCTTGCTTAAACAAGGTGGATTTAAATTCATAGATACCCAATTCTATTCTGATCATTTAAAACAGTTTGGTACAAAAAGAATTTCCAAAAAAAGGTACCAAGAAATTCTTTCAAAAAATAAAAACATAAGAAATATTAGTTTTCCTGAAACATTAAACTATCCACTTTTAGAATACTTTAAATAGATCAATTTTTTTTGAGAAATATAGGGTCTTCAATCAAACATTCATTAAGCTTGATATCATAAACTGGGTTATTAGGTGAATTTATATATTGAGAGGATTTGAAAATCCAACCAAAAAAATTTTTTTGCTTATCATTTGCTCCAATCAATTTGTGCGTTAAGAGCGCAACCTCATCATTTTTTCTTTTTCCTTCAATTTTTAAACATCTATGAACTATTAATATAGAATTATGTAATTCTATTGTTCTTGACAATGGAACAGTCACAAAGGATTTTTCATTTGTTGTTTTATTTAAAATTCTAAGAATTGCTCCTTGGCATTCCACTTCTTGAGAAAAAATAATAGAAAAATTAAAAAAGAAAAAAAAAATAGAAATTATAAGAATTTTCATTCTTTTCCAATTGAAAAATCCAAACTTCTTAAGAAGTTTGCTATCTTCATTTTAAAATCTTTTTCATTGCATCCAAGCAGAATAGCATCATCAAAAGAGTTTTGAATTACAGAAGTAATCTCTAAGAAATTTTCATTAAGAACTTTATTTGTTTCTTCACATGATATTATTTTTTCATTTTTATCAATCCATAAAAATTCTTTGTTATTTTTGTCTTTCATAATTATTGAGTAGCTAAAAATATTATCTTACTAACTTGATCTTCAATAGATTCAAAGTCTTTGACATTTTTTATTTCACTATTTTCTGAGAGAAAAGTTTGATTATCTCTATTTTGTGGAGCAATTGATAAATATTTATTTCCTAAAATACCATCACTTGACACTTCTATATAAACATCTTCTGGAATCACAATATGCGAATATATTTTAAAAACTACCTCCGCAAAATAATCATCATCAAGTTTTACCTCACTAACAACACCAATCTTAACACCACTAAGTTTAACATCATTGCCAATTACTATCCCCCCAACTTTCAAAAACTTTGCGCTTAGTAAATAGAAATTATCTGCGTCTTTATCAGTGTTGACATTAAGAAATTTTATTAAAAATCCAAGTGCAATTAAAACTGTAAAAGCACCAAGAATTGTTTCAATATAATTTTTCTTCATAATTTTTTATTTGTCTCTCCAATTTTTATTATTTTTTGCAATAACTCTTCAATTACTATTGAATCTTCAGAAAATGAAAATTTGTCTCCATTACTCAAAAATTTATCACTTCCACCAGTTTCAATTAAAAGAAATTTTTTCCCAAACAATCCATCTGTTTGAATTGCAACTGATGAATCATCAGAAATATCTATATTTTTCCTAACTGTAAAAAGTATTTGTGGAAAATTTTCCTTGATTCTAACATCTTTCACTTGCCCAACTTTTATTCCTGATATGACCACATCAGTTCCTTTATTAACTCCATCGATTTTGTTAAATGTAGCTGAATAATTGTTATAATTTTTTCTATTATTTTCTTTTTTTGAGAAAATTAAATTTACTAGAATTAGGACTGTAAGAAATCCAAATAAAAACTTTTTTATTCTTTCATTCATTTAGGCTTCCAAATTGAATAGATATTTTTAACTTTTGATGAATCTTTTTGATCTTTATATTCATAGGCAAAAGGAGTTCCAGTAAGATTGGGAACGTGATCCTTGATCCAATGTGGTCTATTAAGATCAGAATCTTTAGGTATCTCATCAGTCATATGATGTAACCATGCATTCCATTCCTGAGGTATTTTACTTGCTTCAACACTTCCACTATAAACTACCAAACGTCTTTGTCTAAAATTATTTTTTGGCGATTTATTTCTTCTTGAATAATAAGTATTTCCGTACTTGTCCTTGCCTATTCTTTTTGCAAAAATATAACAATTAAGTTTAAAAAACCAGGAATTATATGATAAGCTCATAATAATCTTAATAATATAATATAATATAATTAATATATATGGATAAATATAACGATTTAAAAAACTTTATCGACAAGTTTATTGAGAAATTTCAAACTCATTCAAAATCACTTAATGAAAAAAATAAAAACAGCATTTTAAAAAAAATAGATAAAGAAGCTAAACTCTTATTAGAAAAACTTCAAAGCCCAAAAAATCAAGATTTTGATCGATCATTAACTGTTAATAGACGAAAACTACCTCATAGAAGAAAAGGCTACACACAAAAAGCCTCAATTGATAAACATAAAGTTTACCTTAGGACTGGTGAATATATGGATGGATCTCTTGGCGAAATATTTATTGATATGCACAAAGAGGGAGCTGCATTTAGAAGTTTAATGAATAATTTCGCAATTTCTGTTTCAATTGGTTTGCAATATGGTGTTCCTCTTGATGAGTTCGTAGAAGCCTTTACTTTTACTCGCTTTGAACCCAGCGGTCAAGTTCATGGCAATGCAGAAATTAAGTTTTCAACTTCCGTTCTAGATTATATTTTCAAAGAATTAGCAATATCATACTTAGGTAGGGATGACTTTAGTAATCATGATCAAAATCAAACAACAGAGCTTCTTCCGAATGAAAATATAAAAAATAAAAAAAAAGATGCTGAAATTGTGCTGAAAGAGTTTACAAGTAAGGGATATATAAGAAAAAAAGTTTTTGATAATAATCTAACATTGATAACTAATGAGAATGAAAAGTCTGAAGCTCAAAAAATTCAAAATCATTATAATTTTGAAGGAGATCCTTGCGATAAATGCGGTAATTTTACAATGTATAAAGAATCAAAAAAATTTAAGTGTTTAACCTGTAATCATAAAATTGATGAATGATATACTTGAGAAAAAGTTAAACTCGCTGGATGTAAAAAGACATATAAAAAAAAATAAAACCTTAGCAAATTATCAGCCCTACAAAATTATAAATAATCTTATATTTATTTCTGGTCAATTACCTTTAGATAATTCAGGAATGTTACATACAGGTAAAGTTAGTAAAGATTTTTCAAAAAATAAAATACAAACTGCTGTTGAAATTGCCACTTCAAATCTTCTATGGAATTTATGTGATTCAATAAAAAATGTTAAACTAGAAATATCTGTTATTTATTGTTGTAATATTAAAGGATATTTTAATAGTGTTGAAAGTTTTGAAGAACATTCAAAACTCTTGGACTTTGCATCTAATCTAATAGTCAAAGTACTGGGGAAATCTGGAGAACATAGTAGAGTAGCTGTTGGAGTCTCAAGTTTACCTAAAAACTCTTTAGTTGAAATCGAAGGTATTTTTTCCATATCTTAATAAAAATGAATTTAGAATCAATAGCATCAATTCGGAATGCAAAGAGTTTTTGCTTAAGCAATTTTTTCGATTCCTCTCCTTTTATAAATTACGACTTTTTTAAACTTTTAGAAGATACAGAGTGTACTAGTAAATTATCTGGATGGATACCAGAACATTTTATTTTAAAGGAAGGTAAAGAAATTGTTGGTTTTATTCCAAACTTCAAAAAATTAAATTCAATGGGAGAATATATTTTTGATCACATGTTTGAACATGCTTATTATCAGCTAGGCTCCAATTATTTTCCTAAGTTTTTATCTGGCATTCCTTTTACTCCAGTAACAAAACTAAAATTTTTGTATTCAAATAAAGAACTCAATACTGAAAAAATTATTAAATTATTAATTTTATTTGTAAAAGAATCAAAAGTGTCTTCTTTTCATGCTAATTTTCTAAATTTTGAAACTTCTAAAAAACTTGAAACACATAATTTAATTCAAAGAGTTGGAATTCAGTATCATTGGAAGAATAGATCTTTCAGAGATTTCCAATGTTTCCTAGATTCAATGAAAAGTAGAAAAAAAAAGAGTATTCAAAAAGAAAGAAAATCATTTAAGGATCAGAACATAAAATTTGTAAATAAAAAAGGCAGCCTTATCAATGAAAAAGATATGGTTAATTTATACAAATGTTATCTTAATACTATTGATAGAAAATGGTCTAGACCATATCTAAACCTTGAGTTTTTTAAAGGTTTAATAAAAACTTCAATTTTGGACAAAATGTTGTTAGTTACTGCATATCGAAATAAAGATTTTTTGGGATGTTCAATACATTTTGTTGGTAGCGATACTTTGTATGGAAGATATTGGGGATGTATGGAGAAAATACCTTATTTACACTTTGAGCTTTGTTATTATCAAGCTATAGAATATGCAATTAAAAATAACTTATCTAGAATTGAAGCGGGTGCACAAGGAGAACATAAAATATCCAGAGGATATCTTCCCAAACTAACTTTTAGTAACCATTGGTTTGACGATGAAAGGCTTCAAGCTCCTATCAGAAAGTTTATTAGCAAAGAAAATCAAAAGATAAAAGACACTGCTGAATATCTCAATGCATATTCACCCTTCAGTGAGGACAGTAATTAATTTTTTCTGATTATCAGTAAATGAAAATTTAAATTTTTTATTTTTGAAACAATAGTCAATTTTAACATTATTTATTTTGTTTCTTTTCTTCAACATTAGATCAGCTAGTGGTATTTTTATTTTTTCTTGTATTATTCTTGCCATCGGTCTTGCACCGTTTGTAACATCGAATCCTAATTCAAATATTTTAGATTTAGCTTTCTCACTTACAGTAATTGTTACGTTTCTATCTATTAGCATTGAATCAAGTTCCATTAGGAATTTATCAACTACTTTCATTGAGTTTTGTTTATTAAGCATTTCAAAATTAACAACTGAATCTAATCTATTTCTGAATTCAGGACTAAAAAATTTCGAAATTGCTTTTTCATTGTCACTTTTTAAATTTTCACCTAAAAAACCAACTTTTTCTTTTACAATATCTTCTGCTCCAATATTACTAGTCATAACTAAAATAACATTTGTAAAATCTACCTTTTTTCCCAGGTGATCGGTTAATTTTCCATAATCCATAACTTGAAGTAGAATATTAAAAAGGTCTGGATGAGCTTTTTCAATTTCATCAAGTAAAATTACTGAGTAGGGATTTTTATCAACTGCATCAGTCAATTGACCACCTTGATCAAAGCCTACATATCCAGGAGGTGCCCCTATAAGCTTTGAAACACTATGCCTCTCCATATATTCTGACATATCAAATCTTACATAATTCATTTTCATTATATTTGCTAGTTGTCTAGTTAGTTCAGTTTTACCAACTCCTGTAGGGCCAGAAAAAAGAAACGAACCAATCGGTTTTTCCTTATTTCTCAAACCAACCTTAGAGAGTTTAATTGATGAAGCAAGTGTTTTAATTGCTTTATCTTGACCAAATATCAATGTTTTTAAATCTCTCTCAAGATTCTGAAGTTTTGCCCTATCATCTGATTTAATAGTATTTTCAGGAATATTAGCAATTTTAGATATTGTATTTTGTATATCAACTTTGTTAACTGTTTTTGTTTTACGTTTATCATTAATTTTTATAGATGCAGCAGTTTCATCTATTACATCTAATGCATTGTCAGGAAGCTTCAAATTAATAAGGTACTTTTTAGAGAGATTAACTGCTTCTGAAGTACAATCTTCTTCAAATTTTACATTGTGAAAATCTTCATATCTTGATTTCAATCCATCTAATATTTTAATTGATTCATCAGTTGATGGTTCATCAACATCAATTTTTTGAAATCTTCGGCATAATGCCCTGTCTTTTTCAAAATAATTTCTATACTCACTATATGTTGTTGAACCTATGCATTTAAAATCACCTTTAGTTAATGCAGGCTTAAGAATATTAGATGCATCCATTGAACCAGAACTTGTTCCACCTGCTCCGATAAGAGTATGAATTTCATCTATAAATAAAATATGATCGTCAAACTTTTGAAAAAAATCTATTACTTTTTTTAATCTTTCTTCAAAATCACCCCTGAACTTCGTCCCTGCTAAAAGAGCCCCAAGATCAAGAGAAAAGATTTTTGCCTTTGAAAGTGAATTTGGTATATCCTTTTTTGTAATTTTTAATGCAAGACCCTCAGCTAGTGCGGTTTTTCCAACACCTGGATCACCAACAAAAATTGGATTGTTTTTATTTCTTCTAGCGAGCACATGAATTGTTCTATGAAGTTCTTTTTCTCTTCCAATTATTGGGTCAATTTTGCCATCTACTGCTTTTTTATTTAAATCTACACAAAACTTTTCTATTGTTTCGTTAATTTTTTTTGGTTGATCTTTATCTAAACTACTTTCATTAATATCCTCAATGTTTTCCACCTCAGTATCTTTTTCTAGACCATGAGATAAAAAGTTTACAACATCAAGTCTATTGAGATTTTGTTGCTGAAGAAAATAAACAGCATGAGATTCTCTTTCGCTAAAAACAGCTACTAAAACATTGGCGGCATTTGCTTCTTCTTTTCCAGATGACTGAACATGAATTACTGCTCTTTGAATAACTCTCTGAAACCCAAGAGTTGGTTTTATTTCATTTTCAGATGCACTAGAAATAAGCTCTTTAAGGTTCATTTCAATAAATTGTTCTAAATTATTTCTCAACTCTTTTACATCAATCGTGCAAGCATTCATTACTTTTAAAACATCTTCATCATCAAGCATGGAAAACAATAAATGCTCTAAAGTCATATATTGGTGCTTAAGTGATTTAGCATATTTTTGTGTTCTCTGAAGAGTTTTTTCTAATTCATCTGATATCATTAATCTTGCTCCATTATACACTTTAAAGGATGTTGGTCGCTTTTTGCCATTTTTATTACTGTTTGAACCTTAGTTTCTGCAATCTCCTTAGTAAAAATACCACAAATTCCTGAACCTTTTTTATGTACCATCAACATAATATTAACTGCTTCGGTTTCAGTTTTTTTAAAAACTATTTTCAACAAGCTTACCACATATTCCATCGGAGTATAATCGTCATTTAATAAAATAACCTTGTAGAGATATGGTTTTTTTAATTCAACTTTTTCTTTTGTTAGAACATTAGTGGAATTTGCTTTATTTTCATCAACCATGTTTATAACTTTAATGTAATATTTAAATTAAAAAAATCTACTTTAATTTTCAACCAAAATTTTTTCTGATATATCTGGGTCAAACTCTCTAATTATTGATTTCACAGTCAATAATAATCTATTCAGACTATCAGCATCTTTTGCTTCACATCTTATTACAATGCTTGGTTGCGTGTTAGATGCTCTTATAAGCCACCAGCCATCATTTTCGGAAACCCTTAGTCCATCAATATCAATTATTTTTTTTTTTGACTTTTTCTGTTCTCTACAAATATCATCAATAAGTTTAAATTTTTTTTTATCATCACATTCTATTCTAATTTCTGGAGTATTAAATACCTTAGGTATTTTATCAATCATTTCAGATAATTTTTCATTAGAAGAAACTAGAATTTTTATTAACTCAATACTTGCAAAAAAAGCATCATCGAATCCATAATTGTCTTTGAAAAATATGTGCCCACTCATCTCACCAGCTAACTCTGCTTTATATTTCTTCATATTAATTTTTACGTGACTGTGACCAGTCTTAGACATAACATATTTTGCTCCAAGCCTTTCAACTTCATCAAACAAAACCTGACTACACTTTACATCTCCAATAATTATTGATTTTTTTGATTCTTTAATTTTTTGCTTAGCTAAAATTAAGATTAAGTTATCGCCGATAACAATTCTTCCTTTATCATCAACAACTCCAATTCTATCTCCATCTCCATCATAAGCTATTCCAATATCATAATTGTTCTTATTAATTTCTTCTATACAATAGGCTAAATTTTTAGGATCCGATGGGTCTGGATGATGATTAGGAAAATTACCATCTATTTCGCTAAAAAGTAATTTATGATTACCATTTATTTTTTGGGAAATTTTCCTCATTACGTCTCCTGCAGCTCCATTACCAGAATCCCAAACAACATTTATTTTTTTTTTTTGTGAAAAATTTTTAAAAATATTTGATAAGTATTTTTTGTTAAAATCCATTTTTGTTCTTTTTCCATTAAATTCTGATGTAGAGAATTTAATTGCTTCTTTTTCAATTTTTTTTAAATCATCGCCATAAAAAGGTAGATTATCCAAAACAAACTTAAAGCCATTGTAATCTTTTGGATTATGAGATCCGGTAACCATGATACCCCCAGAAGAATTGTTTGAAACACATGAAAAATAAAGTAATGGAGTTGGCACCAAACCAATTTCACATGCATTAGCTCCAGAATTTAAGATTCCTTTTATCAAATTATCTTTAAGTACCACAGAGGATTTTCTGCCATCATACCCTACATTTATTGTTTTATTTTTACCAACTCTCAGACCAAACAATTGTCCAATAACATAAGCATCTTTATCAAATAGAGTTTTTCCATAGATACCACGTATATCATAGGATCTAATTATCGTTTTATCAAAGCTATGTGTAAAAGAAGTCATAAAATATTCCGACCAATTGAAAAATATTCAAATCCTTTATCCTTAATTTCTTGAGGATTATATATATTTCTAAGATCAACAATAATATTCCTGTTTAAGAGTTTTTTTAATTTTTTTAAATCCAAAGCGCGAAATTGATTCCATTCAGTTAAGATCACTAAAGCATCAGCATCTTTTGCGGCCTCATAAGCATTTTTACACCAAGTAATTTTTGACTTGAATTTGCTAAAATGTTTTTTTGCCTCATTCATTCCCTCGGGATCAAATACCTTTAGCTTGCAATTATTTTTAATTAAAGAAGGAATTATGTCTAAACTTGGACTGTCTCTCATATCGTCAGTATTAGGTTTGAAAGTTAAACCTAAAATTGAAATTGTAATATTAGAGATCTTTTTTGGAAGCGCTTTAAGAATTTTTTTATACATTGATTTTTTTCTATTTTTATTACTTTTAACAACATGCTCTATTAGTTTTAATTTTGATTTATAATCTTGTGCAGTTTTCACAAGTGCAAGGGTGTCTTTTGGAAAACATGATCCACCATAACCAGGCCCAGGATGTAAGAATTTCTTACCTATTCTTCCATCTAAACCAATACCAATAGAAACATCGCTAATATTAGCACCAACTTTTTCGCATAAATCAGATATTTCATTTATAAATGTTATTTTAGTGGCAAGGAATGAGTTTGCTGCATACTTTATTAATTCAGCAGTTTCCCTTTTTGTAAATAGAATTGGAGTTTCAAGTAAATATAATGGTCTATAAAGTTCTTTTAAAATATCTTTTGCCCTATTACTTTCACAACCTATCACAACTCTGTCTGGACGCATAAAGTCATTAATTGCTGAACCTTCCCTTAAAAACTCTGGGTTTGAAGCAACATCAAATTCAAGCTGTGGGTTGATTTTTTTTATTATCTTATAAACTTCCTTTCCTGTTCCAATTGGAACTGTTGATTTATTAATGATTACTGCATACTTACTTAAGTTCTGAGCTATTTCTTTTGCAGCTGAATAGACATAACTTAAGTCCGCATGACCGTCTCCCCTCCTAGAAGGTGTGCCAACAGCAATAAAAATTGCTGATGAATCTTTCACTGAATCATTAAGAGAAGTTGTAAAAAAAAGCCTTTTTTCTTCAATATTTTTTTTGACAAGTTCTTTTAATCCTGGTTCGTAAATTGGAATTATACCTTTTTTAAGTTTTTTAATTTTTTCATTATCTTTATCTACACAAACCACATTTACACCAAATTCAGCAAAACATGTTCCTGAGACCAAGCCTACATATCCTGTTCCAACCACTGTAATTTTCATAAATTTTTCAACACCTTTTTCAAATTATTTTTTATACTTGGGTCAGTAAGTCCAAAATTTATATTTGCTTCGATAAACCCTATCTTGCTTCCACAATCAAATCTTTTCCCATCAAATTCAACACCATATAGACAAGGAGACTTTATCAAATCAATAAGACTATCCGTTAATTGAATCTCATTACCATACCCTTTCTTATGTTGATCAAGTTTATCAAAAATTTTAGCATTAAGAATATATCTTCCTACTATTGAAAGATTTGAAGGAGCGCGCGACGGCTCTGGTTTTTCGACAAGTCCTTTTATTGAGTAAAAGGATCCTAATTTCTTTTTTACATTTATCACACCATATTTGTAAACTTCTTTTTTTGGTACTTTTTCTAAGGCAATCACTGAACCTCCTTGAGTTTGATTTGATACATCAATTAACTGTTTAATAGCAGGAGTTTTTGAAAGAATTATGTCATCCGGTAAAATAACCGCAAAATTCTCATTTTTTTCTATACTTTTTTTTGCACACCAAACTGCATGACCTAATCCTTTGGGTTCATCTTGAATTACAAATGAAAAATTACCCAATTGATTCTGACTTTGAATGTTAGATAACATTTCTTTTTTTTTTTTTTTTT
>MDTB01218483.1_pt1 | contig 26687 bp, 29 predicted proteins | sample 811161 | NCBI WGS metagenome assembly MDTB01 (sample SAMN05326650, study PRJNA326480) | marine metagenome | isolation source: seawater | place: Mediterranean Sea | collected 2009 | reverse complement strand
TTGATCACGTTATAATTAACGGCCACACCATTATCGGTTAACAGTGAGCTTCCTACTTTTACTACCCATCGCTTCGCAGAAAGTAATTTAGTTCGCACGCTCATAATTTACCCGGGATAGTCTTTGTTTTCACATCAGCTGGGAACTCCAGATTCAAATCTTTAGAAGCTTTGCTTTGTGTTTCACTGTAACCTAGGGAGTCAATGTAGCTCCTGGATTCGCGCTGCATTCTGATTTGCTGCAATCTTTCTTTGTCTGCGAGATCAGAGGAATTGCTCTCCATTTTTCTTTGTTTCTCGAGAAAGGACATTAAGTTTTGACATAAATGCTCTGTGCCTTTTCTAGCAATTGCAGAAATCTCATAAATCGGTCCTTCCCAATTAAGCGCTTTTACTATTTTTTCCTTGCGCAAGAGTAGCTGTTCAGCGCTGACTAGATCAATTTTATTAAGTACGAGCCAGCGCGTCCTATTTGAGAGTGTCGAACTAAATAAGGATAGCTCATCGACCGCCACTTTTGCCGCAGCGGCCGGGTCGCTTTCTAAACCCTCCGAAATATCTATTATGTGCAGGAGAACACGATTCCGCATCAGATGTCTTAAAAATCTTAGACCCAAGCCGACTCCCTTAGATGCACCAGATATTAAACCTGGAATATCAGCCACCACGAAGCTTCTTATCGGATCCACGCTAACAACACCTAGATTGGGTATTAGTGTTGTGAATTGGTACTCGGCTACTTTAGGCCTTGCTGCCGAAACAGCACGAACAAAGGTAGATTTGCCTGAATTTGGCAAACCTAGAAGTCCAACATCCGCGAGAATTCGTAATTCCATCTTCAAAGCTCGCACCTCTCCAGCACTGCCGAGAGTGGTTTTTCTAGGCGCTTGATTTGTACTTGATTTAAAGCGAGTATTGCCAAGACCATGAAAGCCTCCACGAGCTACCATTAATCTCTGTCCGTCTCTTGCTAAATCGCCGAGGATCTCACCAGTATCAGAATCAGTAACCGTCGTGCCAACCGGAACAACTAGCGCTAGATCTGCACCACTTGCTCCAGTACGATTTCGTCCTTGTCCCGATTGTCCAGATTGGGCCGAAAAATTCCGTTGGTATCTATAATCAACCATTGTGTTGATTTTAGAGCTAGCTATTAAAAAAACACTTCCACCATCTCCGCCATCCCCACCATCGGGGCCTCCGCGAGCTACATTTTTTTCACGACGAAAACTAAGGCAACCATTTCCACCCTTACCAGCCGCTACTTCTATAGCTACCTCGTCAACGAATTTCATATTGCAGATTCTCTTCGATACCTAAAAAAATAGTTTCTGCTCATATCTTCCTGAAAAAAAAAGCCCCGTTGTTAACGAGGCTTTCGCTTAAGAACATATTAACGTTTTCTAATCATTAATAACAAAAACATGTTTACGTTTCAGAGCCCCTTTAGTCATAAATTGCACACGCCCGTGGGATATCGCAAAAAGAGTATGATCTTTTCCCATCCTCACATTTTCTCCAGCATGGAACTTGGTGCCTCTTTGTCTAACTAAGATGTTTCCTGCTTGAACAATTTCTCCGCCAAACCGCTTGACTCCGAGACGCTTGCTAACAGAATCACGACCATTTCGTGTGCTACCACCAGCTTTCTTATGTGCCAACGCTTGCTCCTTTTAAATACTAATAGCTGTAATCTTAACTTCGGTAAACCATTGCCGATGACCCGTCTCATTTCGATAATGCTTGCGCCGATTAAACTTGACTATCTTGATTTTCGGATGCCTACCATGAGATACCACCTCACCTAAAACCTTACACCCTTCTAAAACTGGATTACCGATCTTTAAGTCCTTGCCACCGATCATCAACACCTTATCGAACTCGAGCGTATTGCCAGCTTCTACGTCAATTTTCTCAAGTTTAAGAGTGTCTCCCTCTGCAACTCGATGTTGTTGCCCACCACTTTCAAAGACTGCATACATCGCTGGTTCCAAAATAATTTAAGATTATAAAACGAACGCGCCAACGTTATAGCAATCAATTCGTCTACTGATACAAATATTTGATCGATAAACGCGGAATTCTACTTAATTGAGCTAAATGCGGCAAGGGTAATTTATACATAATAGAGCGTTTCATTCAAAGTTGATAGCATACCAACAAACAGATAGATATATTGACAGTCTCTGGATGAGGGTCATAGCATATCCAACTCATTCTAAAAGCTTTCTATGATGGAAAATGTAAGAAAATCTATAATCACTGAATTTAATGCCGTAAATAAATTGATCATCGCGCAGCTCAAGTCTGACGTAGCCTTGGTAGGAGATATCGGGCATTACATTGTTGAAGCTGGCGGTAAGCGACTTAGACCGATGTTAACATTGCTAACCGCCAGAGCACTTGGAAAATCAAAAGATTGCCATGTGAAATTTGCTGCTTTAATCGAATTCATTCATACAGCCACCCTTCTACATGATGATGTAGTCGACTTGTCTCAACTGCGCAGGGGACGACCTACCGCAAATGCCGAATTCGGAAATTCTTCAAGCGTGCTAGTCGGAGATTTTCTCTATACTAGGGCTTTTCAGCTTTTAGTAGAGATAGGAAATATGGAAATCCTAAAAAATATGGCTAATTCGACAAACATTATTGCGGAAGGAGAGGTAATGCAACTTGAGAGAGCTGGTGATCCATCAACAACCGAGGCGCAATATCTTGACATTATTAACCGTAAGACAGCCGCTCTCTTTTCTTCTGCATGCTTCGGCGCTGCTGTTTTAAATGATGTCAAATCATCGACGATCGACGCAATGGAGAATTTTGGCCGACACTTGGGCATGGCTTTTCAAATAACGGACGATATCCTAGATTATTTTGGTAATGCGCCTGATATTGGCAAGCACCTTGGTGACGATCTCGCAGAGGGGAAAATGACATTGCCTCTAATTCGGATAATGCAGGTAGGAAATAATGAAGAAATTAAACTTATTAAGGAGGCTATTACTACTAAGGATCGTTATGCGTTTGAAAAAATAATATCAATCATAGAAGCTAATGATGCGATTGAATATTGCAAAGAAGTAGCAAGAAATCATCGAGATTTAGCTATCGCCGAGATAGAAGCGTTGGACTCGAATCACGCATGTGAAGATTTAAGAAAATTATGTCAAATGTCCGTGGACCGGGTAAGCTAGGAACATACAAAATGGAGAATAAGTTAAACTTTTTGAATATTTTAATTTTATTTCTGGACCCCACGAAAAAATGATCAGTAACAGTCTTCTCACTGAAAAACCTGAATTCAATGCCTTGTTAAAGGAGAAAAGTCGACTTAAGAGTTTAAGTATTGCCAATATATTTTCTGAAGAGCCTACGAGAGCTTACGATCTTGCTATTGCTGGTGCTGGTATTGAATTAGATTACTCAAGACATGCGATTGACAAAAAAGGTTTGACTGCATTATTTCAAATAATCGACGCTACCGAAAGTCAGAAGTTCGCTAACGAGTTATTCGATGGATTAGATGTAAATTTCACTGAAAAGCAGCCCGCTCTGCATTCTTTATTTAGAACTAGCTCAAAAGGAAAAAATAAAAGAAGATATGCTGAGGTGTCCCAAATAAAAAACCAAATGCGCCATCTGGTAGAGAATATAATCAGTGGACGCGACAAAGGATTTACTGGAAGACCATTTACAGACATCGTTAATATAGGAATTGGGGGATCATATTTAGGACCGAAGCTGGTTTTCGAAGCACTTCGTAACTTCCGAAATCATCTTGATTGCCACTTTGTTTCAAATCTAGATCCTGATGACTTGAGCGCTACCCTCGCAAAATTATCACCTGAATCTACTCTCTTCGTAGTGTGCTCTAAATCATTCACTACTGAAGAAACTCTAACAAACGCAGAAAACGCGAAAAATTGGCTTATGGAGGCCGGCGCCAAGAATCTCGAAAATAATTTTATAGCAGTGACTGAAGATTTAGAAAAAGCTAAAGCGTTTTGCATTCCAGCTAAAAATTGTCTGTCAATCCCAAAATGGGTAGGCGGAAGATATTCTATCTGGACATCAGTAGGATTAACTTGTGCCCTCGGAGTTGGCTGGAAATCATTTTCTGAATTACTTTCGGGTGCTGAGGCTATGGATTTGCACTTCAAATCTGCTGCACCCGATAAAAATCTACCAATAATAATGAGTCTACTGGAACTGTGGTATCGGAACTGCTGGAATACACAAGTACACGCGATAATACCCTACTCTCACGACTTGAGAAACCTAACAACCTATTTGCAGCAACTAATTATGGAGAGTAATGGGAAAAGCACTCTGGCATCAGGAGAATTATCTACAATGGATACAGCTTCTGTGGTTTGGGGAACAGATGGTATTAATGGCCAACACTCTTTTTATCAATTTTTGCATCAAGGCACTGTGCTTTGCCCTATAGATTTTATACTACCACTCTCAACTATATCAGGAGGAGCTGCGGAGCACGCAAAGATGGTAGCCCATTGTTTAGCGCAAGCAAGAACCCTAATGATTGGTCGTTCCACTGAAGAAGCATACAATTCGTTAGTAGAAAAGGGTTTATCAGTGAAAGAGGCTCGAATTCTCGCTGAGCATCTAAAAATGCCGGGCAATAGACCCAGCAGCGTTGTCAGTTTCGAATCTCTAAATCCAACTACACTGGGGAGCCTATTGGCTTTGTACGAACACAAAACCTATTTTAGTGCCCGCATCTGGGGTATAAACCCTTTTGATCAATGGGGTGTTGAGCTGGGCAAAACAATTAGCGCAAATATTCAATCAATAATGCTCAGAGATAAAGAGACTCACAAATTAGATCCTGCTACATATCGATTGATTTCGAAATGGAGGAATACCAAGTCAACAGACTAACCGCTATCAACTATTTCTAATAATTCTGCTGTCTTTTTCTTCAGCAGAGCCGTATCTCTGTAACTTTCTACGTTCAGTCTAACAACTGGCTCTGTATTTGATGTTCTCAGACTAAATCTCCAGTCACCACAATCTACACTTATTCCATCCATATGATCCATTCTTTGGATCTCTGGTGTAAAATGACTCTCAACTACTTTAAGCAACTTTTCCGCATCTACAACTTCACGATTAATTTCGCCACTACAAGGAAAGAGTTTTTGTCTTTCATCCACTAATTCAGCGAGTGACTTATTCTTGGAAGCCATCAAACCACAAACTAGCAACCATGGGATCATACCGCTATCGCAATAAGAAAAGTCTCGAAAGTAATGATGAGCACTCATTTCTCCTCCGTACACTGCATTTTCCGCTCTCATACTCTCTTTTATAAATGCATGCCCCGTCTTGCTCTGGACTGCCTTACCGTTAAACTTATTCACGATATCTATCGTATTCCAAATTAATCGAGGATCATGAACTATTGCTGAGCCAGCAGCTTTTTCCAGAAACGCCTCTGCTAAAAGGCCAACGATATAGTAACCCTCGATAAAATTTCCATCTGCATCAAAAAAGAAGCATCGGTCAAAATCACCATCCCATGCTATTCCTAGGTTTGCTTTATTCTCCTTAACTGCCTGACTGGTAGATACTCGATTCTCCCGCAACAAAGGATTTGGAACACCATTTGGAAAATTTCCATCTGGTTCATGATGAATTTTAACAAACTCAAAAGGAAGATGAGGTTCAAGTAAATCGATTATCCTGCCGGCTCCACCATTACCCGGATTCGAAACAATTCGATATTTTGGAAGTATAGAAACATCTATATAACTTAGTAGATGTTTTATATATGCATCCGAAGTATCCAGCTTATTTAAACTTCCTTTAGATTTAAAGGAACTAAACTGATTAGCTTCAGCTACGGCACGAATTTCCTCTAGGCCACTATCACCTGAAATAGGTTTAGCTTCCTCTCGAACGAATTTCATTCCATTAAAATGCATAGGATTATGACTTGCAGTAACTACTATGCCACCACCTACTCGAGAATGTTGAGAAGCAAAATATATCTCCTCCGTGCCACATTCACCAATATCAAAAACAGAAACTCCCTGATCACGCAATCCAGAAATTAGTCCTTTCTTTATTTGGTGACTACTCAATCTAATATCATTTCCAACAACGACTTGCTGTGGCTTAATAACCTCTGCATATGCTTGGCCAATTTGTTTAGCAATACTCTCGTTCAATTGGTCTGGAACACGACCTCTAACATCGTAAGCTGTGAAACAATTGAGGACTTTATAAGACAAAGCTTTTACCTCTCAAAGATATTTTCGTAGACATAATTTGTGGCTTCAACAAATCCAGGAACACTACCGCAATCAAATCGCTTACCTTCAAATTTGTAACCAATAACACCACCTTCGGAGGCTTGTCGATTAAGCGCATCAGTGAGCTGAATCTCACCATTGGCGCCAGGTTCAGTATCTCTAATAATTTCAAAGATATCTGGTGTGAGAATATATCTCCCGATAATTGCGAGATTTGAACCTGCCTTCCCGACTTCTGGTTTTTCAACCATCTCTTTGATTCTGATTACCCCTTCCCTAAGACTGTCGCCAGAAACAATACCATACCTATTTACCTGATCCATAGGCACCTCCTGCAGAGCTACTATCGAGCAGCTAAACTCCTCATATAAGCTAACCATCTGATTTAGTACGCCTCTTTCAGGATTGATACATAAATCATCTGATAAAAGCACACCAAATGGCTGATCGCCGATCAATACTTCGCCTGTTAAAATAGCATGGCCTAGGCCAAGCATCTCTCGCTGACGTACCATCGTGAAAATTCCCTGATCCAAGACCCTGCGGATACCACTCAAGAAATTTTCTTTGGAAGTTCCTGAGATTTGCTTTTCTAGTTCGTAACTAATATCGAAATGGTCAGCAATTGCGCGCTTCCCACGCCCCGTAACCATAGCGCAGTTAGTCATCCCTGCCTCGATCGCCTCTTCTACTCCATACTGAACTAGTGGCTTATTAACAATTGGAAGCATTTCTTTCGGCATGCTCTTAGTAGCAGGCAAAAATCTGGTCCCATACCCTGCTACGGGAAAAAGACACTTTTTAACTAACCTCTTATTCATGAATTATTGCTTACTATTATCTCTTCCATAATCATCATCGTATCTTTCAATGTCATCTTCTCCTAAATAATCTCCCGTCTGTACTTCAATTATTTCAAGAGGTTCACTCTGACAGTTTCGCAACCTGTGCTTCGTATTTATGGGAATATAAACAGATTCATCAACCTCTAAGTTGAAGGTTTCTGAACCGCAGGTCACCTCACCCACTCCACTTACAACTACCCAATGCTCTGCTCTTCGAAAATGTTTCTGAAGAGACAACGCATGGCCAGCTTTTACAATTATACGTTTGACTTGAAAGCGTTCAGAAATCACTAAAGATTCATAGGAACCCCAAGGGCGAAAAACTTCCTTATGGTTGAAAACTTCTGCACGACGGGCTAATTTGAGCTTGTTAACTATGTCTTTGACTCCTTGGGAATTTCCAATAGTTGTAGCTAAAACCGCATCTGCAGTCTCTACTAAAACAAGGTCCTTCAAACCAGTTGCAGTAACTAACCGCGATTCGCTTCGAATATAGCTATTCTCACAATTATCTATAAGAACGTCACCTCGAATGGTATTTCCATCGCTATCACGATCTGAAATAGACCATAAAGCTGACCATGATCCTACATCGCTCCAGCTACTTTCCAAAATCGTAACACCTGCTTTTTCAGTTTTTTCCATTACGGCATAGTCGATACTCATGTTCGGGCTGTCTAGAAAAGCTTCCTCTCCGGGTCTCAGAAAGTCTAGATCTATGCAAGAGGTTTCCACAGCCTTCATACAAGCTCTTAGAATTGATGGGTTATACTTCCTTAGCTCTCGAAGATAGGAGGAAGCAGAAAATAGGAACATACCGCTGTTCCATAGAAAATTTCCCTCTTTTAAAAAGGTTTCAGCACGGCCGAAATCTGGTTTTTCAATAAATTCTGCGACCTCAAAAGTTTTTGATCCAACTTCTTCTCCCATTTTGATGTAACCATAACCTGTTTCGGGAGCAGTTGGCTTGATACCCATGGTCATCAACATGTCTTTTTTTGCAAATTCTGCAGCAGTTCTGGTTGCGGAAATAAAATGTTCGTCATCGAGAATAATATGGTCTGCGGGCATTACATGTAGTAACGTATCAGGATCGCTCTTGCAAATTTGAATAGCCGCTAAAGCCAAAGCTGGCGCCGTATTTCTCCCCTCAGGCTCCAAAATAATAGCGTTAACTTGTGCTCCAATCTGCCTAACTTGCTCTGCCGTGGTAAATCTACTCTCTTCATTGCAAATCAAGATAGGGGCTTCGTCACCTACAAGCAACGCTCTTCTCAACGTATCCTGTAACATTGTCTTACTGCCGACCAGATCGAGATACTGTTTCGGGTGAGCTTCCCGAGAGATAGGCCATAGACGACTACCTACACCCCCACAAAGGATTACTGGAATCACTGATGTTCACCAAAGAAAAAAATTTGATTTTTTTTAAAAACGATCAATTCTCCAAGATTTACTAAAAATGATGAGACATGTTAAAAGCTTAAAACTACACGTATAATTAAAACACAACGAGAATCTATTTCCAAAGCTGGACTTGTTTCTTTCAGCCATTACACTATGCAATCTCTCTAGACCTTTAAATGAAAAAATATTTGAAGAAAGTATTTACTGAGTCAAATTTATGAATAGTAGATCCAGTTTTTCTAAAGATGATTTATTGGCCTGTAGCCGTGGCGAAATGTTTGGAAAAAATAATGCCCAACTTCCAAGCGGCAGCATGCTCATGGTTGATCGGATTATGCATATTAGCTCTGAGGGAGGTGATTTTTCTAGAGGCGAGGTTATAGCCGAGTTTGATATTTCACCAAATCTATGGTTCTTCAAATGTCATTTTCCTGGTGACCCGGTTATGCCTGGGTGTCTAGGCCTAGATGCTATGTGGCAACTGGTAGGATTTTTCCTCGGATGGCGCGGAAATCCAGGACGAGGCAGAGCACTTGGTTCTGGTGAGGTTAAATTTAAGGGTGAAATCCTTCCAACCTCAAAAATTGTCAAATACCATATACATGTTAAGCGAATCATTGAACGAAAATTAGTAATGGGTATCGCCGACGGTATAGTTTCTGTTGATAAGAGGGAAATTTATAATGCAAAAGATCTCCGAGTGGGTCTTTTTACTAATATGGAGCCTTTTTAAGTATGTCTCGTAGAGTGGTGATAACAGGGATGGGAATAGTTTCTTGTTTGGGAAATTCTATTGAAGAAGTAGCCTCTTCACTTTTTGAGGGGTCTTCTGGTATACAGACTAGGGAAGAACAAATTGAAGTCGGAATGCGCTCACAGATTGCCGGTGCGCCGAATATTTTGATTGAAGAATTTATAGATCGCAAACAAAGACGATTTATGGGAGATGCAGCGAGCTATGCATATATTTCTATGTTACAGGCAATAGAAGATTCAGGACTTGAGGAAAAAGAAATATCAAATCCGAAAACTGGAATAATTGCTGGATCTGGAGGAGCGTCGTCCGCAAATCAGACAGAAGCAGCTGATATTCTTCGTGAGCGCGGTTTACGTCGCATAGGCCCCTATCGAGTAACACAAACTATGGGCAGTACGGTCTCCGCTTGTCTCGCTACTCCCTTTAAAATAAAAGGGGTCAACTATTCAATCTCATCTGCTTGCTCAACTAGTGCTCATTGCATAGGAAATGCGATGGAACAGATTCAATTAGGAAAGCAAGATGTTGTTTTCGCTGGTGGTGGTGAAGAACTTCATTGGACCCTCAGCTGTCTTTTCGATGCGATGGGCGCTTTATCTACAAAATATAACGATACTCCTGAAAAGGCATCCAGAGCATATGATTTAGAACGAGACGGATTTGTAATTGCTGGAGGTGGTGGAATATTGGTACTTGAAGAACTGGAACATGCCAAAGCAAGGGGAGCAAAGATTTACAGTGAGATTATCGGATATGGCGCCACCTCGGATGGATATGATATGGTGGCGCCCTCAGGGGAAGGTGCCGTCAGATGTATGAAAGAAGCACTAAGGAATATCCGAGGAGAAATAAGTTATATCAATGCTCATGGAACCAGTACACCGGCTGGCGACATTCAGGAGCTTAAAGCCGTTAAAGAGGCATATTCCAATACGGGAAGTATGCCAATAATTGGTTCGACCAAGTCATTGTCAGGACATTCGTTGGGCGCAGCAGGCGTACAGGAAGCAATATATTCTCTAATAATGCAACGTGATAGCTTTATTGCAGCCTCAGCTAATATAGAGAATCTTGATCCGGAAGCTGAAGGACTGCCCATAGCATTAAAGCGTATAGAGAATGTAAATCTACAGCGGATAATGTCAAATAGCTTTGGCTTTGGTGGAACTAACGCTTCTTTAGTCTTTACAAAAATATCCGTCTAATGTAATTCAAAGTGCTTTTAGGAGCTAATTAAGTGATCGAGCATCAATACGTTAATGGATTGACTATTTGTGATCTCGGTTTTTGGTGGGACTTCAGCCAACGCATCAGACTTACAGACAGAAGTGAAAACACCAGAACCTTGATGAGGATAAAGTTCTGCTGCTAGTCCAGTAATACTTTGTGAAATTCGCACTCTCAGGTACTGTTGTCTATCTGAAGATCCTTCGAGAGTGAATTTTGCGCTAGCAGGTGTATACATTAGTTCCTTATAACTATCTCCTTGCAAAGCATAAAGAAACGGTTTCGCCACTAATAAAAAAACTACAAACGCGGAAACAGGGTTTCCTGGTAAACTAAGGATGGGAGTAGGACCTATCATCCCTAAAGCCATTGGTTTACCTGGCTTAATATTTAGCTTCCAGAAAATTAATTCCCCTAGATTTTTAATTTGGGATCTAACGTGATCCTCTTCACCTACAGAAACTCCTCCGGTAGTTATTACGCAATCGGCCACATCGGATGCCTGAGAAAATACTTTAGCTATTTTAATTGGATCATCGGGAACTATGCCAAAATCAACAATATCCATTCCCCAATTTTTTAAAAGGGATAACAAAGTAACTTGGTTAGAACTATACAGCTGACCAAACTTTAATGGTCGTAATCCAGGCTCGACTAATTCGTCACCGGTACTGAGGACTGCAACTTTAAGAGCTCGTTTTACCGAAACTGAAGAAGTTCCAATTGACGCCAGTAAGCCTAGATCTTGAGCACGAAGCCGATGTCCAGCTGAGAATATTTCTTCTCCTGCTCTAATATCTTCACCAGCCTGCCTAACATTCTGACCAATACTCAAAGTTTTTGGTAGAGTAACCGATCCTTCAGCTTCGATTGCATCCTCTTGTACTATGACTGCATCTGCACCCTGAGGCAAGGGAGCCCCAGTGAAGATTCTCGCAGCCGTGTACTTCTTAAGTGACAAGGGTAACCTACCTGCAGGAATTCTATCGCTTATTTCCAAAGTTTTACCTGCAGAAACTCGCGCTTCAACGGCATACCCATCCATCGCACTATTGGTCACTAATGGGACGTCTATCGGAGAAATGATTTTCTTTGCTAAAACACAATTATTTGCCTCTAGAAGATCTTTAGTTTTAACCTCCTTAATAGGAATAGCTCTTTCAAGCAATAGGTGTCGCGCATCATTTATTGATAGGCGAGGCAGTCTCATAATTAATCCTTAGATCGAAATGCCCCAACGAAATTGCAAGGCTGATGACTTGAGTCTAATTGCTCTCTTATAAGATGATTCCAAGCCAATTTACATGCACCCGTAGACCCAGGTAAACAGAAAATGGTTGTTTTATTCGCGACCCCCGCTAAAGCCCGAGATTGAACCGTAGATGATCCTATTTCATCGTAAGATAAGTATCGAAAAACCTCTCCAAAACCATCTATACATTTATCAAAAAGGGGTGTCACGGCCTCTGGCGTAGAATCTCTTCCGGAAAAGCCTGTTCCTCCCGTAACTAGTATCCCATTAATATTCTCATTTGCAATCCAAGTAGATAATACTGCTCGAATTTGATAGATATCATCTAATACAATAGTCCTTTCGCTCAAATTATGACCTGCGCCTTGAATAACTCCACACAAGTAATCTCCTGAAGTATCATTTTCAGAAGTTCTAGTATCAGAGACTGTAAGCACGTTTATAGCTAGGGACTCAGAAAAATTATTGTCTTTCAGCATAAAATAGCCTCCGATTTATCGCTCTGAATAAAAATTTTTTACTGCCTCTGACAAAGATTGCTTCCATGGCATTTGTCTAATCGCAAAACAATTCTGAATTTTGCTACAATCCAATACAAAATTTAATATTTCGTCATGTTTAGTCGGATGAAGAATTACATCTGCCTTGATAGACTTCAATTTAAGCAAAGAAGATAAAACTTCTTCAGAAAAATCGTAGCCGGAAACAGCTTCAGATCCACAGTAGTGATACGTACCGACGCTATTTGCACCAGCACTTATTTGATCGATAATTCCTGAAACTACTCGAGCACCATCAGAAGCATGCAGTGGGCATTCTATTTTTTTAACTGAGTAATTTACTTCCCTTCGCTCTTCAAGTTCTTTAATAACCTCAGTTAAAATATTTGATCCATATGCTGCGAATATAGGACCTAATCTAAGAATTAGATGCCTTTCGCAGATCTGCCGGATCTTATCCTCATTACTTAATAGAAAGATCCCACGTCTGTCAGCAGCATCTGGTAAGTCGCTTTCTTGATAAGGCTTGTTTTTCTTACCTGAAAACACCGTTGGACTTGAAATATGGAGCACATAAATTTTCTCTCTTGCACAAGCTTTAGCGATCCACTCGGTATTCTCTAAGTCTATAATATCGGGATATGTACTCTCCTCAGAACGCCTTGAAAACCTTAAATCAATAAGAATATCTGGCGATATCCTCTTTAATCTTTTTCGGAGCTGACGCTCACTCCTCCACCGGTCTGCTTTTGTGGCGATCGTTTCAATCTGATGTCGCCCCCATCTAAGTAAGTGAACTCTTAAACCCGCTCCTAGACAAGTATCCTCTCCAATGATAACTACTCGCAAAGAATTAAACCTCTAATTTTTCATTTAATCTTTCTAAACTTTAAAAGGGTATGTCCTCATCTGATATACTGTCAGCTATTTTTGTATCTGCTACTGGCGAAGAAAAGTTTTGCGCTTCTTCCAATCGAGCCGGAGCATAGCCACTACCCTCCTGACCAGCTCCTCGACTGTCCAACATCTGCATTTCCCCTGCCACGATCTCCGTGGTATAGCGGTCTTGCCCTGCTTTGTCTTGCCACTTTCGAGTTCTCAAGGAGCCTTCCAGATAAACTTTAGATCCTTTTTTCAAATACTCTGCAGCAATCTCTGCTAAACGATTAAAGAAAACGATACGATGCCATTCAGTGCGCTCTTGAAGTTGGCCTGTTTGCTTATCTTTCCAAGAATCAGACGTCGCTACGCTGATATTCGTAACCGCCCCTCCGCTTGGTAAATATCTTGTCTCGGGATCGTTACCTAAATTCCCAACCAAAATAACTTTATTAATGCCTCTTGAAGCCATGCTTTATCCTCTAAATATTTATACGTTACGGCAATCAATTTCAAAACGACTATAGCAATCCCTAATTATAATTGCATCAGCTAAGTCGCAAAACGAGCTCTGATTTACCTTATCTTCTTGAGAAACAGGGAGGGGAATTCAAAAAAGCTTTCAAACTCACAAATACTATACTCTTCGGATCGAAGCAGGCCTCGATTCTAAAAAAAGCCAGCATATTATTGGGATTAGGCAAAATCTCCATATGCTACTGTCAAACTGAAAAATCCATCCTCCAAATACTCCACCTAAAGCCGTGCCTAAAAACTGACTAGTTGAAAATAAGCCTAACGCGAGGCCCCGATTTATTTGGGATACTTGAGAGCCAACCATAGCCGGTAAAATCGCTTCGAAGTAATTAAAAGCGACAAAAAATATGAATAAGAAAAAAGTGTAGATCACAAGAGTTTTCGTGGATAAAAATCCAAGTACTGACAAACTTAAGATAAAAATAAAAAGTATGAAGATAGTCTCCGAGCGGCTGCTTTTTTCAAAAAAATTAAGTATCAACAAGACTGATAATAAAGATCCCAAGACAACAGGAAGATATAATTTCCAGTGAAGGTCTCTAGATATATCAAATATCACCTCTAAGGAGGAGGGTATAAATGAGAAAATGCTTGCCAGAATAAAATGGAGCGAAAAAATTCCAAAAAACAGTTTTTGAAGCTTCAAATCCCGGCATACTCTATTTATCTCCGCCAACTTATAAAGTGCCGACGCAGGAGGTCTTTGAAAAATAGCTGTCTGGCTTGGAACTCCAAAACTCACAAGACCAATGCCTAAAATAGAAAGTAATGCGGTAAGATAGAAGACGCCTGAAATCCCAAAAAATGCAGCTACTATCGGTCCTAAAACCATTGCGACGGAGAAGGAAATACCAATACTAGCACCAACGATAGCCATCGATTTCGTGCGCTGACTTTCTCGAGTATTATCAATAATCAGAGCCATAACCGACCCTGCTATCGCACCGGCGCCCTGAAGGATACGACCAATTATCATTATATGAATATTGCTGGCCATACCCGCCACTACACTACCTAAGCAAAATATAGTTAAACCGATTATTATAATTCGCTTGCGGCCAAAAGAGTCAGATAACCAACTCATTGGAATCTGAAAAATTGCCTGCGTAACTCCATACCCACCAAGTGCCAATCCCATTAGAATAGGTGTAGCACCCTTGATCTCCACGGCATAGGGTCCCAAGATCGGAAATATCATGAAAAGTCCTAACATCCGAACGAGGTAGAGGCAGGAGACTATAACAACTAAGCGTCTTTCAGAAGAGTTCATAGGAAAAAGATAAGTTAAGTAATCACGATTTTTGGCTTTATATTAAAATCGTTAGTTTTTTTAGACATAATTACAGTACACAAAGATCATTGTGCATGAATCTTTGCCTAAAGTCAGCATGGAGGCTTATACTGGCGCGTTAGAAAAAAAACGGATTATCATGAATTCAATCGTAATCAGGGGCGCTAGAACCCACAACTTGAAGAATATTGATCTCGATATTCCAAGGGATAAGCTGGTTGTAATTACTGGCATATCTGGATCAGGAAAATCTTCTTTAGCCTTCGACACTCTATATGCTGAAGGACAAAGACGCTATGTGGAATCTTTATCCACCTACGCACGCCAGTTCCTATCAATAATGGAGAAGCCTGATATAGATCGAATTGAAGGCCTCTCTCCAGCAATCTCAATAGAGCAAAAATCTACTTCCCATAATCCACGATCAACAGTAGGCACGATAACGGAAATTTATGATTATTTGCGACTTCTCTATTCAAGAATTGGAGATCCTGTTTGTCCAGAACATGGTGGAAAACTTGAAGCTAAAACGATCAGCCAAATGGTGGACTCAGTTTTGTCTCTTCAGGAGGGCTCTCGTCTGATGCTACTTTCTCCTTTAATAAGAGATAAAAAAGGAGAGCACTTGCCCGTCTTTGAGAGTTTGCGGGCTGCTGGGTTTATAAGAGTGCGTGTGGACGGCAGTATATTTGAGTTGGATCAAATCCCTAAACTAAATAAAAATAAGAAGCATCGTATCGAGGCGGTAGTTGATCGATTCAAAGTAAGAAAGGAACTGAAACAACGCCTAGCGGAATCATTTGAAACCGCTTTAGAATTATCTGACGGCCGTGCAACGGTCGTCTCAATGGATGACGACAACATAACGCTAAGTTTCTCAGCGCATTTTTCTTGCCTGGAATGTGGTTATAGTATTGAAGAACTGGAGCCGCGGCTATTTTCGTTCAATAGCCCAAACGGAGCATGTCAATTTTGCGATGGACTTGGAATAAAACAATATTTTGATCCTAACCTCGTCATAACAGATTCGGCCAGCAGCTTGAGTTCGGGAGCGATCCGAGGCTGGGATAGACGAAATCTGTATTACTTTCAGATGATTAAGTCGCTGGCTTCACACTATGATTTTGATATAGAACAGCCCTATAAAATGCTTGATGACAAATATAAAGATATTATCCTTTTTGGAAGTGGAATGGAGGAAATAGAGTTTAATTACATAAACGACAAAGGAACAGTCTTCAAGCGAAATCATCCTTTCGAGGGCGTTATTCCAAGTATGGAGCGACGTTATCGTGAAACAGAATCGAATTCTGTTCGTGACGAACTCGCTAAATTTCTATCTACCAGCAAATGTTCTAGTTGTGACGGCACGCGACTCGGGGTATCGGCAAGATATGTTTTTATTAATGAAAAATCACTTCCAGATGTGACAAAAATGTCGATTGGTTCGTCACACAGCTATTTTAAATCTCTAAACCTAATTGGACGCAAAGGAGAAATTGCGGAAAGTATTTTAAAAGAAGTTGTCGCTAGATATAAATTTCTAGTAGACGTCGGATTAGATTATCTTACTCTAGATCGAAGTGCTGACACACTCTCCGGTGGCGAAGCTCAGCGAATTAGGTTGGCATCCCAAATTGGTGCTGGATTAGTCGGGGTAATGTATATACTTGACGAACCATCTATCGGGCTCCATCAAAGAGATAACGCTCGACTTCTTGGTAGTTTGACACATCTCCGTGATCTTGGGAATTCAGTCATTGTAGTAGAGCATGATGAGGAAGCGATCCGTCTTGCGGATTATATAATTGATATCGGACCTGGGGCAGGAGTGCATGGCGGGAATATTATAGCTGAAGGCTCCCTTGACGATATTATTGGAAATAATAATTCTATTACCGGTGCCTATTTGTCTGAAAAACGAAAGATAGAGACACCAAAGAAAAGAAAACTCGCCTCCCCAGATTACGAAATAACTATCCAAGGGGCTCGAGGTAATAATTTAAAAAATATTAACTTCACTTTGCCTTTGGGTCTATTAACTTGTGTCACAGGAGTCTCTGGATCTGGGAAATCGACTTTAATCAATAATACTTTGTTTCCACTTGCCGCTAACCAATTCAATCGAAATTCTGCTTTAAAAGTAGCTGAGTATGAGTCGGTATTGGGGTTAAGTAAGATAGATAAATGCATTGATATTAATCAAAGTCCAATCGGTAGAACACCACGTTCAAATCCAGCTACATATACTGGAATATTTTCACCAATAAGAGAACTTTTCGCTAATACTCAAGAATCACGTTCCCGAGGATATAAACCCGGTAGATTTAGTTTTAATGTTCGCGGCGGAAGGTGCGAGGCATGTCAAGGTGACGGAGTAACAAAGGTCGAGATGCATTTTCTTCCAGACATATATGTTCCATGCGATATTTGTAAAGGTAAGAGATATAATCGAGAAACATTAGATATAATGTTCAAAGGTAAAAATATTTTTGAAGTGCTAGATATGACAGTAGAGGATGCGCTAGACTTTTTTTCTGCCGTACCGTCCATAGCAAAAAAACTACAAACTCTGATTGATGTTGGGCTCAGCTACATCAAGCTTGGCCAAGCTTCTACCACGCTTTCTGGCGGTGAAGCTCAGCGGATAAAACTCTCTAGAGAATTGTCTAAACGAGATACGGGTAAGACACTGTACATACTTGATGAGCCTACTACTGGACTCCATTTTGAAGATATCAAGCAGTTATTGATTGTTCTTCACAAACTTCGTGATCAGGGGAATACCGTCGTCATCATTGAACATAATCTAGACGTTGTAAAAACTGCTGATTGGCTTGTGGACCTCGGACCTGAGGGTGGCGCTAAAGGAGGAGAAATAATTGCGTCAGGCTCTCCGGAAGAGCTAGCGAAATGTGCACATTCATTTACGGGAAGCTTTCTTTCAGAAATACTAAAAGAAAGTGGGCGGGAAAAAGCGGCATGATTTTGTATAAAACTGGTAGAGGATTCCTCCAGTTTATAATGCTGCTAAGTACTCTCGCTTTAGGGTGCACCACAATTAAAACGAACGAATATACTGATAAAAATCGACTTCGTCAGACTACACTTTACTGCGACAGCTTCATGATTTATACGATGTGTGCGGAAGATCTAAATGGTAATGGTGAGGTGGATTTATTTTTTTTTGAGGATGATGACCAAATCTTTTTCTACCGCAAAGGATATCTGAACAACGCTATCACTAGCCATCTTTTTCATTCATGCATGCAGGAAATGGATAATGATCTTGTAAAGATAGGATCCAAACTTTTTCAAATAAAAAAAAGCGGTGACATAGTACAAAGAATTTCTATACAAACTAAATTAATGGCATTTTATGTTAGCTACTTGCCAGTTATTAGCTCCTGTCAAAGAACTAGCACGGAAGATAATTACGAAGAGAATGATTTTGATTACGATGATTACTTTTGAAAAATTTAATGAGATGAGCATAATTAACTACTATAAATAGGATTTATTGGTAGCACCACTATGAGTCGAAGAACCTTGATCAGTCTTGCAAAGGATAATATTAAACATGCCAAAGCAGGATCAGTGTCGCTTGCAAAAAGGACAATGAAAGTACCTGCAGTAGAATATACTGACGAGAGAAAATGGCTTTTAGAGAAAGAGAAAATATTTCGTCGATTACCATTACTAGTTGCAATGTCATGCGAATTACCTGAAGCACAAAGCTATTTATGCACGGAAGTTGCTAGTGTTCCAATCATTATTACGCGAGATGAAAACTTTGAGCTTCATGCAATGCTAAATAGTTGCGGCCATCGTGGAGCTCAACTTTTAGAACCAGGATGTGGAAAAATCAAAAAATTGACTTGCCCTTATCACGCTTGGAGATATGCACTTGATGGTTCTCTGGCCAATGTCTTCGCTAATGATATATTTGGAGAAATTGATAAATCGAAGCATGGCCTAATACGTCTTCCAGTTTACGAGAATGCTGGTCTTATATGGGTGAATACTGATCCCAATTCTCAATTAAATATCTCGGACTATCTATGTGGGTATGACACCCTCCTGCAGCACTTTAATTTGCGCGAATTTAGAATTTTTGATCGCAGATCGCTCGAGGGGCCAAATTGGAAAATTGCTTATGACGGCTATCTCGATTTATATCATTTGCCAATATTACATAAAAAGACTTTTGGCTCTGATATCCCTTATAAATCCTTAGCCTATTCTTGGGGTCCACATACGCGAGTGACATCACCTGATCCAGATTACGCAAAAGAGTCTTTTAATACATCCCCTGAAAGTTTTGATGTCGAAAGCTTGACAACTGGAGTTTGGACGATTTTTCCGCATGTTTCTATCGCCTCCTTTGATGCAGGATGTAGAGGGATACTTATATCTCAGCTTTTTCCGGGATCTACTGTCTCAGAATCTATAACGATACAAACCTATATGATTCCTAGAAAACTAGAGCTAGATGAAAGAGAGGAAGCACAAGCCATGTTTGATTTACTAGAAACTGTTGTTGCCGAGGAAGATTACAGAACTGGTATGAAACAACAAGCGGCGCTAAAAACAGGTCTACGTAATGAGATCATATTTGGCAAAAATGAGGAAGGTTGTCAAACTTTTCATAAATGGTTAAACAAAGTACTCGAAACATCTAACGAGGAGCTTCCAGCATTATTTCAGTCTGCTATTAGATGTGCTGTGTGAAAAGAAAAAATAATTTTTATTTTTTCAGTAACACAGAATTTGATTACAAAAATTAGTTCTAGATAACGATACCAGACTAGTCGGTATCATCTGAATTCGACTCTCGCTGCGGGCGATCTAGCAGCTCGACAATAGCCATTGGAGCATTATCTCCGGCTCTAAATCCACATTTTAGAATTCTCAAATAGCCTCCAGGACGAGCTTCGTATCTTGGACCAAGCTCTCCAAACAATTTTCCTACGGCAGACTTACTTCGTATTCGATCGAAGGCAAGCCTCCTGTTCGCCATACTATCTTTTTTTGCTAGGGTGATCAAAGGTTCTGCAAACCCTCTTAGCTCCTTGGCTTTTGGAAGGGTTGTCTTTATCTGTTCATGTTCTACCAGGGAAATCGTCATATTCCTGAACATGGCTTTCCTATGGGAGCTATTACGATTGAGTTTTCTTCCACTATTTCTATGCCGCATGACAGTGACCCTTTCCCATCTCGTTACACGCTAAAAATATATTAAAAATCTCTCTCGAAGGCTATGTACTAAGCACTCGATCATCATTACGAAGGCTTGCTGGAGGCCAGTTATCAAGCCTCATACCTAATGATAATCCACGAGATGCAAGTACATCTTTGATTTCGGTGAGTGATTTCTTTCCTAAGTTTGGCGTTTTAAGTAGCTCCACCTCCGTTCTTTGAACAAGGTCACCAATATAATAAATATTTTCCGCCTTTAGACAATTTGCAGACCTTACAGTGAGCTCAAGATCATCAACAGGACGTAGTAGTATAGGATCTACTTCATCTTCTTCCTCAGGCGCCTCAGTTTCGGCTTCGCTTTCCAAATCAACAAATACAGCAAGTTGTTGTTGTAGAATCGTGGCTGCTCGACGAATCGCGTCCTCAGGGTCTATCGTACCATTTGTCTCTAGATCTAAAATAAGCTTATCTAGATCAGTTCTTTGTTCTACCCGCGCCGATTCAACAACATACGAGATTTTATTTACCGGAGAGAATGTAGCATCTAAAAGTAATTTACCTATGGCCCTAGTGTCATCCTCCGCAGAGTTTCTAGAGTCAGCTGGTGAATAGCCTCGTCCTTTCTCAATAGTCAATCGCATATCTAGAACTGAATCATCGTTTAGATGGCATATAACATGCTCTGGATTACACACCTCCACTTCGTTATCTAATTGGATATCTGCCACGGTCACTACACCAGGTCCTTTACTACTCAAAGTTAATTCTGCTTTATCCTTACTTCCCATAGTAAGAGCCACACCCTTAAGATTGAGTAGGATTTCTATCACATCTTCTAGAACACCTTCTATTACATCATATTCATGGAGCACACCGTCTATCTCCACCTCGGTAATAGCACACCCAGGCATAGAGGAAAGTAAAATTCTCCTCAACGCATTTCCCAGAGTGTGACCAAAGCCTCTCTCTAGAGGCTCAAGAGTCACAAGAGCGCTGGTAGGGCTTTTTTGATCAACATCAATTTTATTTGGAGTAAGTAAATCTTTAACTGCATTTTGCATTTGAGTACCTGTGACTTTTATGACGTGAATAAAGGCTTACTTTGAGTAAAGTTCAACAATTAGGCTTTCATTAATTTCAGAAGGAAGGTCTTGTCTGTCAGGAGGGGCTTTAAAAACACCCTCCATCTTTTCATTACTAACTTCAACCCATTCTGGCTCACCTCGCTGAGAGGCTAACGCCAAAGCAGCTTGAACCCGGAGCTGTTTTTTTGCACGCTCGGTAAGTGAAATAGTGTCTCCTCCCTTAACCTTATATGAAGGTATATTTACAGAAACACCATTGACCAATATAGACTTATGTGAGACTAACTGCCTCGCCTCCGATCGCGTAGAACCAAAACCCATTCTATATACTACGTTATCTAATCGACTCTCAAGAAGCTGGAGTAAGTTTTCTCCGGTTGCACCTCTCAACCGAGCTGCTTCTTTATAATAATTTCTGAATTGCTTTTCGAGTACTCCGTACATCCTTCTGACTTTCTGTTTTTCCCGCAACTGCACTCCGTAATCCGATAGTCTCCCTCTTCGTGCACCATGCTGTCCGGGAAGCGATTCGGGTTTGCATTTCGTTTCTAGAGCACGAACCCCACTTTTAAGAAAGAGGTCTGTGCCTTCTCGACGAGATAATTTGCACTTAGGGCCTATATATCGAGCCATCAATAATCCTCTCTCATGTTCTAAACTCTTCTCCGTTTTGGAGGTCGGCAACCATTATGGGGAATCGGAGTAACATCTATGATATTTGTGATTTTATAGCCACAAGTATTCAATGCTCTCACTGCAGATTCACGACCAGGGCCAGGGCCTTTAACATGGACATCCAGATTTTTAAGTCCATATTCCTTCGCAGCGTCACCAGCTCTTTCTGCTGCAACCTGAGCTGCGAAAGGTGTACTCTTCCGAGAACCTCTAAACCCCGAGCCACCCGAGGTGGCCCAAGTTAGCGTATTACCTTGCCTGTCGGTAATAGTGATTATGGTATTGTTAAAAGAGGCGTGAACGTGCGCGATTCCATCTACAACTGTTTTAGCGATTTTCTTTCTTACGCCTTTATTGCCTGTTTTAGCCATAGTTCAGTTCTCTTTTAACATACTCTAAAAGTAAGAAAGCGATTACCAATACGGTAGAGTGGATTTTTACAGCTCGCTACTTACGAATTGGTTTTCTGGGACCTTTCCTAGTCCTTGCATTAGTTTTAGTTCTTTGTCCTCGCAATGGCAGTCCCTTGCGATGCCGCAAACCCCTGTTACACCCCAAATCCATAAGTCTCTTTATATTTACTGACACCTCTCGCCGCAGATCACCCTCGACAGTTATTTGACCCACTTTCTCACGAAGCAAATCCATTTGTGACTCGGTCAATTCACCAATGCGCTCGTGCTCAATCACATTCGCCTCTCGACAAATCTTCTTTGCCTGACTTCTACCAACTCCATATATATAAGTGAGCGCTATTACAGTATGCTTGTTGTCAGGGACGTTCACACCAGCGATTCTAGCCATCTAAAAATCTCCAATTTAAAACTAAAGAGCGCTCCAAACTTGGCGAGATTGATAACCAAAAGCGGCGCGAGATTCTATCCGTATAAGGATTAAAAATCAACTGGGTTAGCACTATCCCTGCCTTTGTTTGTGCCGGGGGTCACTACCGCATATGACGCGTATCACCCGTTTTCTGCGAACAATCTTACAATTCCGGCAAATTCTTTTTACTGATGCTCTTACTTTCATAAATTTTTACACTCCTAGCGAACTCTACCAGCACCGCTAAAATTGGTTAAATTCGCCTTTTTCATGACGGAATCATATTGATGAGACATTAAATGACTTTGAACCTGAGCCATAAAATCCATCACCACTACCACAACAATCAGTAAAGACGTACCTCCAAGATAAAAAGGGACATTCCACATCACAACTAAAAACTGAGGCAACAAACATACTAAAGCGATATAAGCAGATCCAAATACCGTTAGTCTGGTCAGAACTCCATCTATAAAATTTGCTGTTTGTTGACCAGGGCGAATCCCCGGTACAAATGCTCCTGAGCGTTTGAGATTGTCTGCGACCTCTTCAGGGTTGAACATTAAAGCAGTGTAAAAGAAGCAAAAGAACACTATAAAAATAGTAAACAAAAGTATATTTAAAGGTTGACCGGGTCCAATGGCCACCGCTAAGTCTTGAAGCCAATCTGCTGAACCCGATGACCCAAACCATTGTGCTATCGACGCGGGAAACAAAAGGATGCTACTCGCAAAGATCGCGGGGATAACGCCTGACATATTTACTTTTAACGGCAAATGCGAGCTTTGAGCTTGATACATCTTGCGACCTTGTTGACGTTTAGCATAATTTACAGTTATCCGCCGTTGTCCCCTTTCAATAAAAACCACCATATAAATTACCGCTATGGCTAAAGCAAGAATAAAAAGAAGTAAAAGTATATTTATTTCCCCTTGCCTCGCTTGTTCCAGCGACTGCCCAATCGCAGCTGGTAATCCTGCAACTATCCCAGCAAAAATCAACAATGAAATACCATTACCTACTCCTTTCTCAGTAATTTGCTCCCCTAGCCACATCATAAAAACCGCTCCTGTAACTAACGAGGTTATAGCAATCAAATAGAAAAGAGCCGTAGCTGAATATGCCAAGCCTTGATTTGCCATCCCGACAGTCATACCTGTCGCCTGTATCAGTGCCAAACCTACTGTGAGATACCGAGTATATTGACTAATTTTTCGGCGACCCGACTCACCGTCTTTCTTTAAAGCTTCTAGAGAAGGCACCACCGCTGACATAAGGTTCATTATTATGCTCGCAGATATGTAAGGCATAATACCCAAGGCCAAAATACTCATTCTTTCTAACGCTCCTCCAGAAAACATATTAGCTAATCCAAGGATCGTTCCTTGATTCTGGTTAAATAACGCAGAAAGCTGAGCCGGATCTATCCCAGGAACAGGGATATGAGTCCCTATTCGATAAACCACGATCGCAATGAATACAAAACGAAGCCTCGCAAACAATTCGCCAAGACCTGCCTTATTTGTACCTGGAGAATCTCCCAGTGCCATCACTCTTCCACTTTGCCGCCAGCTTCTTCTATAGCTCGACGAGCACCTATCGTTAAAAATAGTCCTTTAGTAGTAATGGGTTTAAGTATCTCGCCAGATAAAAAAATCCTAACTCGCTGTATATTCTTGTTAACGAGATCTGCCGATATCAATGCTTGAAGATCCACTGTATCACTCTGAATACGATTTAATTCCCCCAATCTGATTTGTGCAGTTAACCTACCGATCCTAGAGGAAAAGCCAAACTTGGGCAGCCGTTTTTGTAACGGCATTTGCCCTCCCTCAAACCCTGCTTTTACCTTACCTCCAGAACGGGATTTTAGGCCTTTGTGTCCTCTTCCGGCAGTTTTACCAGTGCCACTTCCTATTCCCCTACCAACACGTTTGGGATTCTTACGAGAACCGCGTGAAGGGTTAATTGTATTCAATCTCATGTTAGATACCATCTAGTTATCTTCTTCAACACGCAAAAGATAATCAGCCTTGTTTATCATGCCTCGAACCGACGGTGTATCCACCACTTCTACGGTATGTCCTATCCGCCTCAAGCCTAATCCACGAACCGACGCCCTATGATGCTTAAGTCGCCCTATCAGGCTTTTTACTTGCGTTATTTTAATAGTCGTATCCGTCATAAAAACATCTCTCTAATGAAGTATCTCTTCCACACTTTTACCACGTTTCGCAGCTACTTCGTCTGGTGAAGTCATATCTCTCAGACCATTAAAAGTAGCTCTGACAACATTAACTGGGTTAGTTGATCCGTAGCACTTTGCTAGGACATTGTTTACACCCGCCAGTTCTAAAACTGCTCTCATGGCCCCTCCCGCAATCACTCCTGTACCATCGGAGGCCGGCTGCATATATATCTTGGACGCCCCATGAGAAGCTCTAATAGGATATTGGATAGTGCCATTGGTTAACTCGACGTTGATCATATTTCTACGGGCTGCTTCCATGGCCTTCTGAATCGCAACTGGCACCTCACGCGCCTTACCTCTGCCAAAACCAACTTTACCGTTACCATCACCAACAACCGTGAGCGCAGTAAAACCAAAGATTCTTCCACCCTTTACGACTTTCGCAACCCTATTGACCTGCACTAGCTTCTCCTGCAGCTCTCCTTGATGTTGTTTATTATGATCTTTAAAACTCATAGCAAAATCCTAAAATTCAAGTCCATTTTCCCGCGCAGAGTCTGCTAAAGCTTTAACTCTTCCATGGAATTTAAAGCCACCACGATCAAATGCGATTTTTTTAACTCCAGCTTTCAGTGCGCGCTCGGCCACCAATTTTCCAACCGCCGCCGCTGCAGCAATATTCCCAGTCGTGTTGTTCCTAAAAGATTTATCCAAAGTACTGGCACTTGCTAAAATCGAACCCTCAGGCGATGAAATTATCTGCGCATAAATATGTCTTGGAGTTCTATGGACAGAAAGACGAGTGACCCTTTGAGTTCTCATTCTGCTCCTACTCTTTCTTGCTCTTCTCAATCTAGATTCATTCTTTTTCATATTTAGATGTCTATTTTTTCTTAGCTTCCTTACGCCTAATACTCTCATCAGAGTATCGAATACCTTTACCTTTATAAGGTTCCGGTGGTCTAAATGCTCTTATATTAGCTGCTGCCTGACCGACCTTTTGTTTATCTACACCCTCGAGAACTATCTCTGTTTGGCTTGGTGTTTCCGCGGAAACTCCATCTGGTAAAGAATAATCGACTGGGTGCGAAAAACCTAACGTAAGGTTAAGAACATTACCGGTCGCTTTTGCTCGATAACCTACGCCATTTAATACTAGTATTTTTTTCCAACCTTTTTCTACGCCAGTAACCATATTATTGATTAAGGAGCGTGTAGTCCCTGCCATCGCTCTATCCGTGTCAGATTTAAAATCCACTCGCAAGTGATTGTCATCCTCCTGAATAACTGTGATCTGCTTTTGCAGCTCCATCTCCAGAACTCCCTTAGATCCCTTCACGGTGATAACATTACCTTTCAACGTTACTTCTACAGTCTTTGGTAAAATTATGGGTTCTTTGGCTACTCTAGACATCGCTCAATCTCTTCTCGCGTGGATGCGTTCTTTTAAAATACCGTGCACAAAATCTCTCCACCAACACATTCTGATCTAGCTGATCGATCAGTCATAACACCCTTAGAAGTAGATACAATGGCGATACCTAAACCGCCTCTAACTCTCGGAAGCTTTTTCGCATTCACGTACTGCCGAAGTCCAGGTCGGCTTATCCTTTTTATCTCGGCTATAACTGGTTTGCCATTGTAATACTTAAGACCGATCACCAAGTTATCCTTATTTGCGTCGTCCAATTTTTTAACCTCAGTGACATAGCCCTCTTCTTTTAAAACGCTAGC
>MDTB01026864.1_pt1 | contig 26697 bp, 25 predicted proteins | sample 811161 | NCBI WGS metagenome assembly MDTB01 (sample SAMN05326650, study PRJNA326480) | marine metagenome | isolation source: seawater | place: Mediterranean Sea | collected 2009 | reverse complement strand
TATTTTAACTCTTCATATATTAAAAAAATTGAAGGAAATTATAATTTTAATTTAACTCCAAAATATAGCCATTCATTTGGAATGATTTTAAGACACAAAATAAATAAAATATTCTCAACAGAATATGGATTAAATTATACGCAAAGAAATTATACCTTAAGTATAAACAATAAAATTGAAAATATTAATGATTTTACTTCGTTTGGGATGAGATCATATGAAGTGCCTATTCAATTTCTAACTTATGTAAGAGTTTCTAAATACTGGTACCTTAATGTTGCATTTGGGATGTCTCATAATATTCTAGCATCAGATATATTATCTTATGGCGATAAAAATGAGATGTACTTTCAAAATACATATAGAAAAAGTGGAGGATATAGAGCTCTGCTAACTAATATTGGTGTCGATTATAGAACTAAAAATAATGGTATATATTATCTTGGAGCAAGCTTACACATGCCTTTAACTGAAATAGGAAGGGTTTACCCAGAATATAATGATTTTAATAACCAAAATTTTGAAGATAAATTCTTTTTAGATATCCCGGGTAGTTTTATTACTATTGATTTTCGATACTTTTTTAAAGAGTAGATAATGTTAAGATAAACGCATTTATCATATTCAAGCGTGCAGTTTATTTTTCTTCTCCATTAATTCCTCTTCTGATTCAACATTATCTTCATCATCTACACAACAATCTACAGGGCAAACAGCAGCACATTGTGGCTCGTCATGAAAGCCTATACACTCAGTACATTTATCCGTTGCTATATAAAAAAACTCTTCGGACATCTGATCGGTTCTTTCTTTGTCATCTTGCATAGTCGTGCCATCAGAAAATCTCCATGATTGTTCAGGAGGATAAATAGCATTATTAGGACATTCAGGCTCACAGGCCTCACAATTAATACAATCTTCAGTTATCTTAATCGCCATACTGCAAAATTACTATTTTTTATAATATTTTGAAAACATAAAAAATGTTATTATAAAAACTGTTTTGTTAAAATGTAAGTTTGTATTTTTGAATTTAAAATTTATTAGTAATGATTAAAACTGATATCCTAATAATTGGAGCAGGTCCAACAGGCTTATTTACAGTATTTGAAGCTGGTTTACTAAAATTAAAATGCCATCTAATTGATGTTCTAACTCAAGCAGGGGGACAATGCTCTGAAATATACCCTAAAAAACCAATCTATGATATCCCAGGATTTCCAGAAATATTAGCAGGAGACTTAACCAGAAATTTATTAGAGCAATGTAAACAATTTGAACCAGGATTTACATTAGGAGAGAGAGCAGAAAAAATATCGAAAGATGAAAATGGAAATTTTACTGTAATAACTAATAAGGGCACAATACATCAAGCTCCTGTTGTAGCAATAGCTGGCGGGCTGGGAAGTTTTGAGCCAAGAAAACCAACTTTAGAAAATATCACTTTTTATGAAGGAAAAGGTGTAGAATATATGATAAAAGAACCTGAAATTTATAAAAGAAAAAAAGTTGTGATTGCAGGTGGCGGAGACTCAGCTTTAGATTGGAGCATATTTCTAGCAAATATAGATGCAGATGTAACACTAGTTCATAGAAGAAATGAATTTAGAGGAGCATTAGATTCCGTAGAAAAAGTACGAGATCTTAAAACAAAAAATAAAATTAAAGTAATAACACCCGCAGAAATTACCTCGCTTAAAGGAAAAAATAAATTAGAGCATATTGTAATTACAAAAGATGAAGTTTCCACTGAGCATGAAGTTGACCATTTCATACCTCTTTTTGGATTATCGCCTAGACTAGGCCCAATAGGGGAGTGGGGATTAGAGATTGAAAAAAATGCTATTAAAGTTGATACATTCGACTATCAAACTAATATTAAAGGCATATTCGCAATTGGAGATATAAACACATATCCTGGAAAATTAAAACTTATATTATGTGGTTTTCATGAAGCGACATTAATGTGTCAATCGGCATATCAAATTATAAACCCTGGAAAAAAACACATTTTTAGATATACTACTGTAAGTGGAATAGATGGTTTTGACGGTTCAAGAAAAGAAGCGAAGAAACCAGTTGTTCAATCTTTAAATAATTAGAGATGTCAGATATTAATCTTGTCATTAAAGATAGAGACGGGAAAACACATAACATTGTAGCTCCTACTGACATGGCAATGAATGTAATGGAAATTATACGATCGTATGAATTAGCTCCTGAGGGAACAATTGGAATATGTGGTGGAATAGCAATGTGCGCATCTTGCCAGTGCTACATACAATCTGATCACAATATTCCTGAAATTGAAGATGATGAAGAGGCTATGCTTTCAGAAGCTTTTCATGTAAAAGATAATAGTAGGTTAAGTTGTCAAATAACTATAACAGATGAGATAGATAATTTAGCTATTGAAATTGCGCCTGAATAATTAACTACAGGTCTAAACATTTTTCTATATCTCCATCCATTACATTGTTTTTTGGGTCCTCTAAACATTCTTTAACTCTAACTAAAAACCCAACTGATTCTCTACCATCAATAACTCTATGGTCATAAGAAAGTGCGACATACATAATAGGCCTAATTTCAATTTCTCCATGAATTGCAATTGGGCGTTCAAGAATATTATGCATGCCAAGAATAGCAGATTGTGGGGGATTAATGATAGGAGTAGACAACATAGACCCAAATACACCCCCATTAGTTATAGTAAAAGTTCCTCCCAACATTTCATTAATTGTAATTTTACCATCTCTTGCTTTTTTTGCTAAGCGCTGTATTTCTAGTTCTACTTCTCTGAAACTCATTAATTCTGCATTTCTAAGTACAGGAACCATAAGGCCTTTTGGCGCACTAACAGCAATTCCAATATCTGCATAATTATGGTGAATAATCTCATCGCCATCAATTATAGAGTTAACATCCTTAAATTCATTTAAAGCGATAGTAACTGCTTTTGTAAAAAAAGACATAAATCCTAAATTAACGCCATGTTTTTCTTTAAAATATTGTTTATATTTCTTTCTGATGTTAAAAATTGCTGTCATATCTATCTCATTAAAAGTAGTTAACATGGCTGTTTCATTTTTCACAGCCACCAATCTACTTGCAATTTTTCTTCTTAAAGAAGACATTTTTTTACGAGAAGTAACTCTTGTAGGATCAACAGCATCTTTCTGTATTAGTCCTAAAACATCACTTTTTGTGATTTTACCATCTTTACCTGTCCCCTTTAGTTTACTAGATGAAATATCATGCTCACCTATAATAGCATTTGCTAATGGAGTAACTTTTTTTCCTTTGACATCTTGATAAGATTTAATATTTTCTTTTTTATACTCCAAATTTTCTGGTTTATTTTTTTTCAGACCTTCTGCCTTTACTGAAGTATCAATAACACATACAATATCACCAACGGAAACTGTTTCTCCATCATTAACAATAATTTTTATAGAACCACTTTCTTCAGCTGGCAACTCTAAAGTAGCTTTATCCGAATCAATTTCTGCAATAACTTGATCTTTTTCAACATAATCCCCATCTTCTACCAGCCATTCCGCAATTTCAACCTGTGATATAGATTCTCCCGGGCTTGGAACCCTCATTTCTAATAACATAACTTATCTTTTAAAAACTTTATCAATTATTTCATTTTGTTGCTCTGCAAATCTCTTTGATGACCCACTTGCAGTAGCTGCTGAAGAATTTCTTGCAATTACATTTATATCTAAATCTCTAAATTGCGACAAAACAAATGGCCATGCCCCCATGTTTTCGGGCTCTTCTTGAACCCATAGTAATTCTTTTGTATTATATTTTTTAACAAGATTTCTTATGGCTAAAATATCTAGTGGAAATAGTTGTTCAATTCTTACCAAGGCAACATCCTCTATTTTTGTTTTCTCTCTTCTCTCAAATAATTCGTAATATATCTTTCCACTACATAATACTAATTTGCGTACGTTATCTAAACAAATTGTATCATCAATAATTGCCTCAAACTTACCTTCGGCCAAATCAAAAATTGAAGAAACACATCTTGGATGTCTAAGTAGGCTCTTAGGAGAAAAAACAATTAATGGCTTCCTAAAATTTCTTTTCAATTGCCTTCTAAGAACATGATAAAAATTTGCAGGAGTAGTACAATTTACAATTTGGATATTATATCTAGCACACATCTGTAAATATCTTTCAATCCTTGCAGATGAATGCTCAGCCCCCTGGCCTTCATATCCATGAGGTAATAATATTACAAGTCCACTCATCACCTTCCATTTGTCCTCTCCACAAGAAACAAATTGATCCAATATAATCTGTGCTCCATTTGAAAAATCACCAAACTGTGCTTCCCAAATTGTTAAATCATTTGGTCTTGCAATAGAATACCCATAATCAAAACCTAGCACACCATATTCAGAAAGCAAAGAATTATATATTTCAAAACTCGTGCTATCACTTATATTGTTTAAGGGATTAACTTCTTCTTCAGAATGCTCTACTTTTAAAATAGCGTGTCGATGTGCAAATGTTCCTCTCTCAACGTCCTGTCCGCTTAATCTTATATTATGACCTTCTGCTAGTAATGAAGCATAAGCTAACAACTCAGCCATTGCCCAATCTATATTATCCGTATTTTGGATTCTATCTTCTCTATCTAAAAGTAATTTTCTTGTTTTCTTAAAAAGTTTATCTTTATCTGCAATGTCATATAGATACATAGCTAAAGACTTTAGCTTATCTAAACTAACATTAGTAAGAGTAGAACCTGAAAAATCAATGTCAAAAACACTTTCAAACTCACTCCATTCCTCCTTCATAAAGCGTGTAATTTTAGCCTTTTTAATTTCTTTGGCTTCATTAAATCTTTCCTGCAATAACTCCTGAAAATCTTTCTCAAGATCTTTTACTATTTCAGCCTCTAAAATACCTTCATGCATTAATCTCTGCTTATAAATTTCTCTAGGGTTTTTATGTTTTGAGATTAATTCATATAATTTTGGCTGTGTAAATCTAGGCTCATCTCCTTCATTATGACCATACTTTCTATAACACAATAAATCAATAAAAATATCCTTCTTATATACCTGTCTATACTCAACTGCAAACTGTAATGCATGTACAACAGCTTCTACATCATCTCCATTAACATGTAGCACAGGAGAAAGTGTAACTTTTGCAACGTCAGTACAATACGTGCTTGATCGCCCATCTAGGTAATTTGTGGTAAAACCAACTTGATTATTAATTGCTATATGAACTGTACCTCCTGTTTTATACCCCTCTAGTTGTGCCATCTGAACAACTTCATATACAACTCCCTGGCCAGCTAAGGCCGCATCACCATGCAATAAAATTGGTATTACTTTTTTTGCATCTCCATTATATTTCCCGTCAATTTTTGCCCTAGCAATACCTTCTACTACAGGGTCTACAGCTTCTAAATGAGATGGATTTGGAGTTAAGTTTAAGATGACCTCATCCCCATTATTACATTTTTGCACTGAAGTAGAACCAAGATGGTATTTTACGTCGCCTGAAATATGCCTATCTTCGTACAGTTTACCTGCAAACTCTGAAAATATTTCTTTATATGTTTTATTAAAAATATTAGCTAAGACGTTTAATCTCCCCCTGTGAGCCATCCCCATTACAAACTCTTTAACTCCCAAAGAAGCACTGTGCTCTACTAAAGCATCTAAAGCTGGTATTAGAGATTCAGCCCCTTCTAAAGAAAATCTTTTCTGACCCACAAATTTCTTATGCAAAAAACTCTCAAAAGCAACTGCTTGATTTAATTTATGTAAAATATGTTTTTTTTGATCTACATCAAAATTTGGGATATTTGAATTCTTATGTAATCGATGCTTAATCCACTCAATTTCGTTAGGATCTCTCAAATACATATACTCAATACCAATAGACTGGCAATAAACTGTATCTAAATGTTTTATTATATCTGAAAGTTTTGAAGGACCTATCCCAATCTGTTCTCCAGCCTGAAATATTGTTTCAAGATCAGATTTCACTAATCCAAAATTCTTATAATCTAAAGTTGGAGAATATTGCCGTCTTTCCCTTACTGGATTGGTTTTAGTAAATAAATGCCCGCTTTTCCGATAAGCATCTATTAAATTTATAACCTTAAATTCTTTCTGAAATAATTCTGGAATACTTTCATCAGGGTACATTTGTTTTGCAAAATCAAAACCTTGAAAAAATTTACTCCATTCCTCTTGTACATCTTGAGGGTTGTGTATATACTTATCATACAAATCCTCAACTGTTGCCACATCTAGAGCTCCTAAAAAGGAAAACTTATCCATCATTTATTGGTTAAATCAAATACAAAATTATCTATTTTTATTGATATAAGTGTGAAAACACTTGTGATTTTACTGAACTAAATAACAATTTTATTACGTCGGAGGAGTCTCGGTATAAGAAAAAACAAATTTGGAATAATTATTATGATACCCTATCTATCAATTTATTAGCAAAATCAATTAATAAATCTTTTTTATCAGAATTAACTAAATCTAAATTACTCATTGCTTTCTTATAATAATACTGCATCATATCCAAAGTATATTTTTCAACATTTAATTTTTGGAAAACCTCTTTTACGGCGCTAACCTTGATTTCTGTGTTATTACTACTATATACCATTTCAAGCCAATCCTTGGTAGAAATATCTGCTAATTCCATGGCTTTTAAGTATAAAAAAGTTTTTTTCTTTGCTAATATATCCCCTCCCATTTTTTTTCCAAAAACCTTAGGATTTCCAAATACATCTAAAAAATCATCTTTTAACTGAAAAGCAATTCCAATATTAAGCCCAAAATTATATAACTTATCTTGTTCTTCTTTTCCTGCTCCAGCAACAATCCCTCCAATCTGTAAAGAAACAGCTAACAAAACAGCTGTTTTATATTTAATCATTTTTATATAATCAGCGATATCCACTTGATTATTACTCTCAAAATCTATATCTAATTGTTGCCCTTCACAAACCTTAACTGCAGTTTGGCTAAAAACAGCCAAAACTTCTTTAAAACAATTTGAATCAATCTTTTCCAGCAGCTGATAGGCATTAATCATCATAACATCTCCAGATAAAATTGCTACATTATTATTCCATTTTTTGTGTACGGTTTGTTCACCCCTTCTAAGAGGTGCGTTATCCATAATATCATCATGTATAAGAGTAAAATTATGAAATAACTCAATAGCAATTGCAGGGGACAAAGCCTTCTCTATATCTTCATCAAAAAGCTGATAAGCAATTAAAACTAATAACGGGCGTATCCGCTTAGATTTTAATTGAGTTATGTATTTAATCGGACGATAAAGGAGTGCTGGAGAATTAGGATGTGCTAAACTATCTATCTCTCTATCAATAATTGACCTAAGCTCTAATAAATCTTTCACTATCTTTTTGCTAAATTAAGTAAATATTCGCCATATCCACTTTTAAGTAAAGGCTTTGCAAGCTCCAATAATTTTCCCTCATCGATAAAACCCATTCTATATGCTGCCTCCTCAATACAACCTATTTTTCTTCCTTGCCTTTCCTCAATTAATTGTACATATTGATTTGCTTTCATTAAAGAAGAAAATGTCCCCGTATCAAGCCAAGCAGTACCTCTGCCTAATAATTTTACATCAAGCTTACCTTGCTTTAAATATTCTTTATTGATATCTGTAATTTCATATTCACCTCTTTCAGATGGTTGGATATTTTTAGCAATTTCTACTATTGAATTATCATAATAATAAAGACCTGTAACTGCGTAATTTGACTTTGGATTTTTAGGCTTCTCTTCTAATGAAAGTGCTTTAAATTTTTTATCAAACTCGACTACACCATATCTTTCAGGGTCATTAACATGATAGCCAAAAACAATAGCTCCATTAACATCCTTACAGCTCTCTAAAAGCTTAATTTTCATCTGAAAGATATTATCTCCAAGTATCAAACAAACTTTATCATTTCCTATAAATTCTTCTCCAAGAATAAATGCCTGAGCTAACCCATTTGGAACTTCTTGAACCTTATATTCTAATTTGCAGCCTATTCTACTTCCATCACCCAATAATTTTTTAAACAATGGTAAATCATTACGAGTAGAAATAATTAAAATCTCATTTATACCAGAATACAATAAAGTTGACAATGGATAATAAATCATTGGCTTATTATAAACTGGCATCATCTGTTTACTCATTGCAAATGTAAGTGGATATAGGCGCGTTCCGAAACCTCCAGCTAAAATTATTCCTTTCATTTATTTTATTCTTTTATTTATCGTATATTAATAAATCCTACTATTCAAAATTATCTTCTAGCATCTGTTGCTTTATAATTAAGCACTTTCTCTAATGATAGTAAAAGTGCTGGTAGTAACAACAAATTTGAAAGCATTGCAATCATTAAAGCTATCGACACTAATAGTCCTAATGCAATAGTACCCCCAAAATCAGATGCAACAAATATAAAAAAACCAGAGAACAATACAACGGAGGTATAAAACATGCTAACTCCCGTCTCTTTAAGTGCCGAAAGAACAGAAGCTTTTATTTTTCCTTTATTTTCCAATAGCTCTTGGCGATATTTTGCAAGAAAGTGAATAGTATCATCAACTGAAATACCAAAAGCAATACTAAATACCAAAATCGTTGATGGTTTTAAAGCAATACTAAAGTAACCCATAATTGCGGCTGTAAGTAGTAATGGAATAATATTCGGTATTATTGAAATAATTACCATCTTAAAGGAGTTAAATAACCAGGCAATAAATGCAGAAATCAAAATTATGACCAAAAATAAACTTAACGCCAAATTTCTTAATAGAAATTTGGTGCCATTTAAGAAAACAATACTTGTGCCTGTTACAATAACATCATATTTTTCAGAATCAAATATATTATTAATCTGGGGGATAAGTTGATTGAAAATACTGTCCATCTTTGAAGTTGAAATATCTGCCATTCTAAGACTAATTCTTGCTTGTTGAGCTAAAGAATCTATCAATAAGCTCTCAAATCCTAAGTTATTATTACTATTCTTTAAATAAGAAAGAATTGTGGCATGCTCCTGGCTATTTGGCAGATAATAATATGATGAATCTCCATTATAAAATGCTTGCTTGCTATATTTAATAACATCAACATATGAAACAGGTCTAGAAAATTCTTTATAAGTAGTTAAAAGATCAGTCAGTTTCTCGATTTTTTGCAAATTATATGATTTTAATAAGCCTTGTTTCTTTTTAGTATCTATTAATACTTCCAATGGCATTACGCCGCCAAAATGCTTTTCCAAAAATTTTAAATCTTTATATAATATTTGATCTTTTGGCAAATCATCTGTTAAATTACCTGTTGTCTTAACATTTATAATACCAAAAAAAGCTACCCCAAGTAGCAATATTGTAACCAAATAAATCTGTTTTCTTTTACGTTGTACCAAAAAGTCTAACGAAAAAACTAAAAACTTGACCCATCTTTTATCTAAATGTTTAGTATGTCTGCTTTTAGGGTCACCTCCATAACTAAAATAAATTGGAATAATCAACAATGACAATATGAAAATAATCAAAATATTTAAGGATGCAACAGCCCCAAACTCCTGTAATGTCTTACTATTAGTTAGTAAAAATGAAGCAAAACCTGCCGCAGTAGTTAAATTAGTAAGCAATGTAATATTTCCAATCTTTTCAATCATAATATGTAGCGCTGCTTTCTTATTACTGGAATTGCGAAATTCAATATGAAACTTATTAATCAAAAAGACACAATTTGGAATCCCAATTACAATTATTACAGGAGGGACAAGTGCCATAAAGATGGAAATTTCATAACCTAACAACACAATTGTTCCAAAACAAAATATCACACCAATAACGACAACTATAATTGATGAAAGTGTTGCTTTCAATGATCTAAAAAGAAAAAATAAAATCAACGCTGTAACTAACAATGCCAATAAAATAAACATTGCTATCTCATGTTTTACCATTAATGAATCAACCGTTCTAATATAAGGCAGGCCTGAGAAATGAGGTTTAGCATTAAGTTTTTTGCAATAATCATCAAAAATATGCTTAATCTGAAAAATTAGATGCTCTCTATTAGCAGATCTTACAATCTTGTTTTCTAATGAAATAAGGAAAATAGCAATATTATTATCTGCATTTAATATAATATTTTCATAAAATGGCTGAGCGTTAAAATTATCTAATGCACTATCTACTTCTGCTTGATTTATAATCTTAGAAGAAAACCATTTTCTTAAAAAAAATTGATTAGAAACGGTGTCTTTTAATAAAATTGGTAACGTTGTAATTGATATAAGCTCTTTAACTCCTGAGAGAATCCTAACCTCATCACTAAGCATTTGCCATTCAACAAGATGATTGTAATCTGTTAATTGATTATCCTCAACAGCAATAACTAAAATATCTTGATGCCCATACTTTTCTAAAAAACTATTATAATTAATATTTACCTGATGATTATCTGGCAATAATTTAGCTAATGTATATGATAATTTTGCCTGTTTTCCTTTATAGGCCATAAAAGCAGTTGACCCAATAATTAGAATGATTATCAGCAATCTATTTCTTAAAATTATCTTGGAAAAAAATTTCCACATAAAATTTTAAATTTTAAATACTAAAACTTTTTACATGATTTGCAAATAACATAAAGAAAAACACAAAATACTGATTTAAAGTTGTTACATATTAAAGTTAAACAGTCATAATGTCTGATTCCTTTAACAAATAGATATTATCAATCTTCGATGAATAAGTGTTTGTAAGCTCTTGTACGGAGCTTTCTGCATCTCTAACAAGATCCTCTGAAAGACCTTCTTTTCCTAATTTCTTCATTTCATCATTAGCCTTCTGCCTAATATTTCTAATGCTAATTTTAGAATTTTCAATTTCAGATTTAACTTGTTTTACTAAACTTGTTCTTCTTTCCTCTGTTAATGGAGGTACATTAACAATCACTTTTTCGCCATTATTAGAAGGGTTAAAACCAAGATTGGCATCAATAATTGCCTGCTCTATATCAGGAATTAAACTTTTATCAAATGGCTGAATAGAAAGAGTTTGTGCGTCAGTAGTAGTTACATTTGCTGCTTGCGACAAAGGGGTTTGGACTCCATAATAATCCACCTTTACTATACTTAACATCTGTGGATTTGCCTTACCAGCTCTAATTTTTGCTAAAACGCTCTCAAGGCGTGTAATTACTTCTGTCATTGCTCCCTGTGCAATATCAAGATTAAAATTAATTTCTTCTGTCATAATTTATTTTATCGAGGATTCGACTAAAGTACCAACATTTTCTCCTTTACACACTTTAATAAGATTCTCTTTTATATTCATATTAAACACCCTAATTGGTAAATTATTTTCCTCACAAAGAGTAAATGCTGTCAAGTCCATAATACTTAACTTGTTTTCCAATGCCTCATCAAAGCTAATAATCTTATATTTAGTAGCTTTAGGATCCTTTTCAGGGTCAGCAGAATATATACCATCAACTCTAGTGCCCTTAAGGATTACATCTGCCTCTATCTCAATAGCACGCAAAGTTGCTGCTGTATCTGTAGTAAAATATGGGTTTCCGGTTCCTCCTCCAAAAATTACTACTCTACCTTTCTGAAGATGCCTCATAGCTTTTCTCCTAATATATGGTTCAGCTACCTGTTCCATTCTGATTGCTGTAAGCAACCTAGTTTCAATATCAATTGATTCTAATGCAGATTGCAATGCCATGCCATTTATAATTGTAGCTAACATGCCCATATGGTCACCTTGAACTCTGTCAAAACCTGCCCCCTCTGATTGAATACCTCTATAAATATTACCACCACCTATTACAATAGCAATCTCAATTTTATGCTGCACAACCCTATTAATATCATTAGCATATCTACTTAACATCTCTTGATCAATACCATATTCTCCATCACCCATTAATGATTCCCCACTTAGTTTTAATAATATTCTTTTATATTTCATAAGTCTAAAAGTTTTTCAAAGATAGCGAATTGATTTAAAGTAAAAATTAATTTTTTAACATAAAAAAACCACTCAATATATTGAGTGGTTTTTTCTAACAAATATTACGAAAATTATCCCAATGAAACTCTTTTAAAAGAAGAAATATTTATACCTTCATAAGTTGCAATATATTCAGCAACAGTTTTATTTTCATCTTTTATAAACCTTTGATCTAGCAAACACATCTCCTGATCTAAAGTTGTATTATCACTTATGAACCTATCTAACTTTCCAGGAACAATCTTATCCCAAATATGCTCTGGCTTTCCTTCACTAGCTAAATCTGATTCAATAATAGATTTTTGTTCTGCTAGAACATCCTCAGTAAGTTGTGCCATTGAGATAAATTTAGGCACATTCTTTAATGTTTTACCTAATCTTAATAGCTCTATATTATCTTTTTCAATAGCGGCAATTCTTGCTTCTGTTTCAGAAGAAATAAAATATGAATCAAAATCTTTATAAGAAAGAGTAGTGGCTCCCATTGACGCTACTTGCATTGCTAAATCTTTCGAAAGCACCTCTATATTATCAGTCAAACCATCAAAGCCAACTAATACAGCAATCCTATTAACATGTGTATACGAACCAACATGTTTTGCTTCAATCTTTTCAAATGAAGAAATTTCTATTTTTTCTCCAATAACTCCTGTTTGCTCAATTAATTTATCTGCAACACTCATGCCGCCAAAATCAGCCGCAAGAAATTCTTCTTTATTAAGTTGATTAAGTGCTATATCAGCAAAATCACTTGCTAACTGCTTATATGAATCATTTTTTGCAACAAAATCTGTTTCACATGCTAAAACTATTGCAACTCCACAGGTTTTATCTGAATTTATCTTAGTAATTGCAATACCTTCGCTCGCATCTCTATTAGCACGCTTTGCAGCAACTTTCTGCCCTTTCTTCCTTAACACATCTATTGCTGCATCAAAATTTCCATTGGCCTCAATTAATGCTTTTTTACAATCCATCATTCCTGCCCCAGTTTCTTTTCTTAGTTTAGCTACATCAGCCGCTTTAATATCTGCCATTTTTAATAAATATATTTTATACTAATTTTCTTCTGTAATTTTCTTCGCTTTTTGTTTTTTTTCTATATCCCTAGCTTCCTTCTCAGCACCTCTCTCTGATAATCCTTCTGCTATTGCTTGTTTAATAATTGCAACTATACATTCAATAGACTTAGCTGCATCATCATTTCCAGGGATAGGGAAATTAATAAGTTTAGGGTTAGTATTTGTGTCCGTCATAGCAAACGAACGAATACCTAAATGATTAGCTTCCGAAACAGCAATACTCTCCTTATTAATATCTATAACAAAAATTGCAGCAGGCATTCTGTTCATTTTCACAATACTGCCTAAATTCAACTCTAATTTAGCTCTTTGACGATCAATTTGTAATCTTTCTCTCTTTGATAACGAATCAAAAGTTCCATCTTCTTTCATCTTATCAATTGTCTGCATCTTTTTAATAGATTTACGTATAGTAGCAAAGTTAGTTAGCAAGCCTCCAGGCCATCTTTCAGTAATGTAAGGCATATTCAACTCAAGAGCTGCTTCAGCAACAATAGACTTAGCTTGTTTTTTAGTAGCAACGAATAAAATCTTTCTGCCAGACTTTGCTATCTGTTTCATAGCAGCAGCAGCATCCTCAATCATTGCAACTGTCTTATTAAGGTCTATAACATGAATACCGCTACGCTCCATAAATATATATGGTGCCATAGCAGGATTATACTTTTTCTTTAGGTGTCCAAAATGAACCCCCGCTTGCAATAATTCTTTAAAATTTGTTCTTGACATGTTTACTTTCTTTTATTAGTTAAGCAACTGCATAGTAGAAGTAGTTAACTTGTCCATGCAGTTTAGATGCTAAACATTTATTTATAAAACCAATCTTTTTATCTTTTAACCCACTGGAATTTCTTTCTTGCCTTCTTCTGTCCAGGTTTTTTACGCTCAACTACTCTTGCATTCCTAGTCAACAAACCACGAGTTTTTAGTGCGGGTCTGTTTTCACTATCTAATTCACATAAAGCTCTTGATATTGCTAAACGAATAGCTTCAGATTGCCCAGTAGTACCACCTCCCTCAACACTTACCTTTACATCAAATTTACCTACTAAATCAGTAGTTTTAAACGGTTGCTCTAATTTATACCGCATGCTATCAACAGGAAAATATTCTTTAAAATCCTTTCCGTTTACAATAATATTTCCTTTCCCTTTTGACAAATAAATTCTTGCAACAGCCTCTTTCCTTCTTCCAATTGTATGAATTTTATCCATAATTTATTTCAATTCGTTTAGATTAAGTATTTTTGGTTTCTGAGCCTCTTGATCATAATCGGCTCCTGAATATATATAACAGTTCCTTAAAATTTCTGCGCCTAATTTATTTTTTGGCAACATCCCTTTTAAAGCATGTCTTACCAAAGAGGTTTGGTCTTTTTGTAACATTGCAGATGGAGAAATTCTTTTTTGCCCGCCTGGGTATCCAGTATGTGTAAATATCTTTCTATCAGTCATTTTTTTACCTGTCATAACTACCTTTCCAGCGTTAATAATAATCACATAATCTCCACAATCAGCATGAGGAGTAAAATTAGTTTTATATTTTCCTCGCAAAACTTTTGCAACTTTTGATGCCATTCTACCCAAAGTTTGACCTGAAACATCTACAATAAACCATTGTTTGTTTGCTGTTAGTTTATTTGCTGATAATGTTTTGTAACTTAATGTATCCACTAGTATATTTTTTTAATCCTTTTTAAAAGGGATGCAAAATTACACTTTTTTATATTTCAACAAAATAATTATGTATTATTATTTTAAGACGTCTAACTCCTTTGCAACCTTAATAAAAGCTTTAACAACAAGATCTAAATCTGCAAGACTGTGAGCTGCAGAAATCTGAACTCTAATTCTTGCTTGCCCTTTAGGCACTACTGGAAAAAAAAATCCAATTACATAAATCCCTTCTGCCAACAACTTTTCCGCCATAGCTTGAGCAAGCTTTGCATTATATAACATTACTGGTACAATAGGATGAACACCCTCTTTAATATCAAAACCAGCCACAGTCATTTTTTCTCTAAAATATTTTGTGTTTTCTTCTAATTTATCACGCAGGGATGTGTTTTCTGCAATTAAATCAAACACTTTATTAGCAGCCCCTACAATAGAAGGTGCTAATGAATTTGAAAATAAATAGGGGCGAGATCTCTGTCTCAAAATATCAATAATCTCTTTTTTTGCTGAGGTAAAACCTCCCATTGCTCCACCTAATGCTTTTCCTAATGTTGATGTAATAATATCAACTCTATCCATCACACCAAAATACTCATGCGTCCCCCTTCCTGTATTACCAACAAAACCCGTAGAATGAGAATCATCTATCATTACTAATGCATTATATTTATCTGCTAAATCACATATCTTGTCTAATTTAGCTAATGTTCCATCCATAGAAAAAACTCCGTCTGTAACTATAATTCTATTTTTTTGATCCTGGGCTTCAATCAATTTGTTCTCTAAATCCTGAATATCATTATTCACATATCGATACCTAACAGCCTTACATAATCTAATGCCATCAATAATAGATGCGTGATTTAAAGAATCTGAAATAATTGCATCCTCCTTGCCAAATAAAGGTTCAAAAAGTCCTCCATTAGCATCAAAAGCAGCAGCGTATAGTATAGTATCTTCCATTCCCAAGAAATTAGAAATATTTTGTTCTAAATTCTTATGAATATCTTGCGTCCCACAAATAAAACGCACAGAAGACATCCCGTAACCGTGAGTATCTAACGCATCTTTTGCTGCTTGAATAACCTCAGGATGAGAAGATAAACCTAGATAATTATTCGCACAAAAATTTAACACCTCTTCTCCGGTCTTTACTCGAATACTAGTGCCTTGTGAAGTCATAATTATTCTTTCACTTTTATACAAACCAGCTTGCTTAATACTTTCCAACTCTTCTTGTAATTGTTTTTCAAGTTTTGCGTACATATTGAAATCTTTTTAAATTTTAAGAGGTCTAAAATACACAAATAAAAAAGGAGGGGTTTCCCCTCCTTAAATATTCTAATATATTTAAATTATTAAACTATACCTTGGTCAAGCATAGCATCAGCTATTTTTACAAATCCTGCAATATTTGCCCCTTTCACATAATCAACATACTCACCATTAGCGCCATACTCCAAACAAGAATTGTGAATCTCTTTCATGATTTGCTTAAGCCTTTTATCCACCTCCTCTCTAGTCCAGCTCATTCTTAATGAGTTTTGACTCATTTCCAGTCCAGAAGTTGCAACTCCACCGGCATTAGATGCTTTACCAGGGGCAAATAAGATTTTTGCATTTTGAAAGACTGCAATAGCTTCAGGAGTTGAAGGCATATTCGCACCTTCAGACACCAATATACAGCCATTAGCTATCAACATTTTTGCATCTTCCTCATTTAATTCATTCTGTGTAGCGCAAGGTAAAGCAATGTCACATTTAAGCCCCCATACCCTTCCTTCGTGAAATTCACATCCATACTTTTTCGCATATTCCTTAATTCTACCTCTTTTCACATTTTTAAGATCCATAATAAATGTCAACTTTTCAACATCAATCCCTTTGGAATCATAAATATAGCCTGCAGAATCAGAAAGAGCAATAACTTTTGCCCCTAATTCTGTAGCTTTTTGACAAGCATATTGAGCAACATTGCCAGATCCTGAAATTACCACGTCCTTGCCAGCAAAAGAATCCCCTTTTTGAGCCAACATATTTTGAGCAAAATACACATTCCCATATCCCGTAGCTTCTGGCCTAATTAAAGATCCTCCCCATCCTTTACCCTTGCCAGTAAAAACACCTGTAAATTCATTCCTAATCCTTTTATACTGCCCAAACATAAAGCCAATTTCTCTACCGCCTACTCCAATATCTCCAGCGGGAACATCAGTATTTTCACCAATATGTCGATATAATTCTGTCATATAAGATTGGCAAAACTTCATTACTTCATTATCTGATTTGTCTTTTGGGTTAAAATCAGCCCCTCCTTTTCCTCCTCCCATTGGCAGAGTAGTAAGAGAATTTTTAAAAACCTGCTCAAAACCTAAAAATTTAAGTATAGATAAATTTACAGATGGATGAAACCTCAATCCTCCTTTGTAAGGTCCAATAGCAGAATTAAATTCTACTCTATACCCTCTATTTACTTGTGTGCCCCCTTTGTCATCTAGCCAAGGTACCCTAAAGATCAATACTCGCTCAGGCTCTACAATTCTCTCCAACAACATTTTATTATTATATTTTGGATTGCTTTCCATAAAAGGAATAACTACTTCTGCAACTTCCTCGACAGCTTGTAAAAATTCTTTCTCATTTGGATTATTCTTGATTACCATCTGCATAAAATCATAAATTTTTTGTCCCATTTTTTTTAATATTAATTATTCTTTATTAATTAAAATTTAGGCAAATGTATATTATTTTTCTAATAGAGTAAGAATTTTATAGATCCTTTAATTATCTATTCTATTTTTAAAACATCTACATAGTAAAAAATAAAATCCTTAGTCAAACTAAGTGATTAACTTCAAAAGCCATTACTACATACCGATTAATCGAAAAATTAAAATAATACAAGCTTATATTTTTTATATAGAGTTATAGTTTTATCCAAATTTTTATCTTTGTGAAGATAATTATACTTATTCTAATGCGAAAATTATATCTTCTAATAACATACGTAATATTCTCTAGCTGTTCATATGGACAAACAATTAGCGGAACAATTACAGATGCCTCTAATAATGAAGCATTAATTGGCGTAAATATAGTTTTAGATAACGGTACTGGCACTTCTACTGATATTGATGGGAAATACCTATTGCGGATTCCAGTAGAAAAAAACACATGGGCAAATCAGAATCTAGAATATAAAATAACATTTAAGTATATCGGATATGATGAGGTCCAAAAATCAATAACCATTGAAAAAAATGAAACTAAAAACATCGATATATCTCTGTCTCCTTCATCGGAACAGCTTAGTACTGTTGTGGTTTCGGCAGGAAAATTTGCACAAAAAATTGAAGAAATTACCGTTTCAATGGAAGTAATAAAGCCATCATTAATTGAAAATAAAAACACCACTGATATTCAAACAGCTATGGATCAAGTGCCTGGCGTCAATATTACAGACGGACAGGCAAACATTAGAGGCGGAAGCGGGTGGAGCTTCGGAGCTGGAACTAGAGTGCTAGTGATGGTTGATGATATGCCTCTCATTTCTGGAGATGCAGGACAGGTTCAATGGAAATTAATTGCCACAGAAAATATTAATCAGGTAGAAATAATCAAAGGTGCGTCCTCAGCGCTTTACGGCTCCTCTGCTCTAAATGGAGTCATAAATATTCGAACAGCTTTTCCTAACCAAAAGGCAAGCGAAAAAAATCCAAACTCGTTTATTGCTAAAATCTTACCAGGATACACAAAAGTAAATATGCATTTTGGATTAATCGACAAGCCTAAACGAGAAGAATTAAATTGGAATGGAGATAAAAGGAGAGCTTTTAAAGGTATTGAATTCTTACAGGCTATGAAGTTTAATAACCTTGACCTATCTATAGGAGGAAATATATTTTCAGATGATGGTTATAGAAGAGACGAGATAACGGAGCGTAAAAGGTTTAATATGAACTCTACTTATAAGAGTAAAAAAATTGAAGGACTATCATATGGGGTAAATGCTAACTTCCTATTTCAGACAACAGGATCTGCAATAATTTGGGACGGATTTGACAGGGCTTATATTCCACTTAATGATGAGATTACAAATACTAATGGAGACACTTATAATGTTGACCCCTTTATCACGTATATAAAAAACAATAATCGACATTCTCTACGAACAAGATACCTTAAAGTTATAAATGATAATAGTACAAAAGGACAAGATGAAGGGCAAGATAATGAGTCTGAAGTATATTACAGTGATTATCAATGGCAAAAAAATCTTGAAAAATATAAACTGCGAATTACAACTGGAACAACGAACGAAATAGTATATGCCCGTTCCGATTTATTTCAAGGTGATAACACCCGTGGGAACAGTTCATTATACACTCAAATGGATAAAAAAATAGGTAGAGTAAATTTATCTTTTGGGGCAAGATATGAAATGTTTACAATTGAATCAGAAAAAAAATATGTGATTAATGGAGATTCATTAAATAGTTTTACTGCTAGTAAACCTGTTTTTAGAAGTGGTATAAATTATCAGGCTGCTGAAGCAACCTATTTTCGAGCATCTTGGGGGCAGGGTTTTCGCTTCCCTTCTATGGCAGAACTATTTATAAATGCCACTCAAGCTGGGCTTGAAATATACGCTAATCCTGATTTGAAACCTGAGAGTGGATGGAGTGCAGAGCTTGCAATTAAACAAGGTTTGAAAATGAACAACTGGATTGGCTATCTAGATATAGCTGGGTTTTTAATGCAATATAATGATATGATGGAATTCTCTTTTGGAGACTGGGGTGATCGAGGATCACTTGGGGGACTTGGGTTTAAATCAATAAATGTAGGTAAAACACAAATTAGTGGAATAGAGATAAGTCTTTCTGGGCAAGGCAAACTAACTAATGATCTAATAATTAATTTATTAGCGGGGTATACATATATGAATCCTATTTCTCTTGAGCCAGATGCTATAAATGCAACAACAATAGCTGACAATGGAAATGAAGTGACGTACACTTATAATAATAGTAGTTCAGATTCGACAATCTTAAAATATCGCTATCAACATATTGCAAAATTTGATACAGAGATAAAATACAAGAAAATTTCTTTAGGATCTAGTTTCCGTTATAATGATTTTATGAGAAATATTGACGCAATATTTACAGCCCCTTTTGTTGGTGGCTCATCTAATGCTGATGGCAGTTGGAACAATGATGGGATAATTCCTGGTATCAATGAAGCAAGAGACAAGTATAAAAATGGTGATTTCATTGTTGATTTAAGAATTGGATATCAATTTAATGACATAATAAGATTTGGTTTTGTAGTAAATAATCTACTTAATAGAGAGTATATGACAAGACCAGCCACTATGATGCCCCCAAGAACTTTTGCCTTTCAATGTAGCTTAAAAATGTAATGAAAGCTATAGGAATCATCCCTTCTAGATACGCTTCAACTAGGTTACCAGGTAAACCATTATTAGATATTCTTGGCAAAAGTATGATACAAAGAGTGTATGAACAATGCAAAAAATCTAAGAGTCTAAGTAAGCTTATTGTTGCTACTGATGACAAAAGAATCCACGCACATGTATTAAGTTTTGGCGGAGAAGCTGTTATGACCTCTAAAGCACATGAAACCGGAACAGAAAGATGTAATGAAGTAGTTCAAAATTTCAACGAACATATTGATATAATTATAAATATCCAGGGTGATGAACCTTTCATTAACCCTTTACAAATAGAGGAAATAATCTCTCTGTTTAATAATTCAGAAGTTCAAATTGGTACGTTAGCCAAAAAAATTGATGACATAAAAATCTTATCAGATCAAAACACCCCAAAGGTGATTTTTGACAAAAAACAAAACGCTATAAACTTTTGCAGAAAAATTTCAAAAATATCCAATGAAGATATATACTATAAACATATAGGGATTTACGCATACAAGAAGAATATATTACAAGAGATTTGTCGCTTACCAAAAAGCCAAAAAGAAATTCAAGAACAATTAGAACAACTAAGATGGCTTGATAATAACTGTAAAATTAAAGTAGGGATTACCCATTTTGATAGCTTATCAATAGACACCGCTAATGATATTGAAAAAATCAACAAGAAATAAGATAAAATGTTTAATTTCGCAATATGAATCAGCCAGTTGAGCATTACATTTCTGAACTACTTTTTTTACATGACTGTGTAATTGTACCAGGATTTGGTGGGTTTGTAGGAAATAAAATATCTGCTCAATTAAATAAAACTACCGGTGTATTAACACCACCATCAAAACAAATTCTTTTTAATAGAAAACTAATAACAAATGATGGATTGCTTATTTTACACATTGCTAATAAAGAATCCATAACACAAGAAGAAGCAAAAAAACATTTAGCAAAATTTGTAAATGAAAGCAATTTAAAATTAGATAGGTCTAAAATATTAAGAATAGCAACAATTGGATTATTTACAATAGGAAAAGATGGGAATATTATGTTTTTGCAAGATAGCGCAACCAATTATAGTTTAAATGCTTTTGGGTTAAAATCAACATTTAAGAAGCCCCTTAAAAGAACATCTAGTACTTCAAAAGAATTAAATACCACAATAGACAAAATAAAAAATACAAAACAAAATTACAAGCTGCTACTTAGAGCAGCTGCCGTGCTTATTCCTTTAATAACTCTTTCATACCTAAGTATTTTCCAAAATGAAAAAATAAACGATGTTTATGCTCAAATGGCAACATTTAATCCTCTCTCTAAAAACGAAATTATTAAACACGATACAAAACCTGATGTAAAGGAAAAAGTAAATAGAGTTTATGAAAATTCATTAACAAATATAGATGATATTGATTATGTTATAGTAGAGGAAACAGAAGAAGTTTTCGAAACCCTAGATTATAAGCAACACTATATTATTGCTGGGGCTTTTTCTGAAGAAAAAAATGCTATCAGGATGGTAAACAAACTTAAAGCATGGAATTATAATGCAAAAATCCTAGAGGGAGGAGGTTTAATGAGGGTTTGTTATGATTCTTTTTTAAATAGAGAGTCTGCAATACTTGCTTTAAATAACATCAGGAAAGAAAATCCTCAAGCATGGCTACTTACTGAATAAACATATGAGCACAAAAACTCCAAGTCAATCACAAGCAACATTAACAGAAATTGTTTTACCAAACGACACTAACAATCTAAATAATTTGATGGGAGGCAGACTGCTACATTGGATGGATATTGCTGCTGCAATTACTGCTCATAGACATTGTAATCGAACTTGTGTTACAGCATCCGTAAATAATGTATCATTTGAACACCCTATTCCAAAAGGAAGTATTGTAACTCTTGAAGCAAACATTTCAAGGGCATTTTCATCATCTATGGAAATATTTATTGATGTATGGATAGAAGATAATTTATCGGGCAGTAAAACAAAATGCAATGAAGCAATTTATACATTTGTGGCTGTCGATAATATGGGAAAGCCTACAAAAGTGCCAGCGGTAAATCCAGAAACAGAATTAGAAAAGAAAAGATATGATGGCGCCCTTAGAAGAAGACAGTTGTCACTTATCTTAGCGGGCAAACTAAAAGCTGATGAAGCCTCAGAATTAAAAGCCTTATTTAATTAATCGAACAACAGCTTCATAAATAATCTTAGGTTTAATTTCTTTAATGCAGCCATTAGATTGAAATTTGCAATACTTACCATGTTTCGAACATGGGGCGTCTGAAAAGCTTGTAATGATGCACTTTGACTTTTTTGCTGCCATATATGGAGAAAAACCTAATGATGGCTTGGTACATCCCCAAAAAGAAATTATTGGGGTGTCAAATGCCGATGCTATATGCATCATGCCTGTATCATTAGTTAGTACTAGTTTACTATTTCTAATTAAATATGCTGACTCTTCAATAGAAGTTTCACCACAAAAATCATATACGTTATTAGATTTAATATTAGTAATAATATCTACACTTAGTTGCTTCTCCTCAGCACTTCCTAACAATAAGACAGGCATTTCTAATTGTGATATTACATTCGCAACCTGTATGGAAGATAATTGCTTTCTTTTGTGAGCCCCCCCAATACACCAACAAATATAATCTTGATCTACATCAAAATCTATCAACATTGAATTACTAAGGAAATAATCTAATCCCTTTTCATCATTACACACGTTTAATTTAGAAACTGCCCTAAAATACCTATCAACAATATGATTTTTCAATAAGTTTATACCAAAATATATTAAAATATAACGCTTAAAAGTGTCCTTTGAAAAAGTATACGATTTAACACCTAACATTAGACGTAATTTAAAAGAGCGAAAATTACTTTGAAGATCAATAACAAAATTATATTCCTTAGAACGCAAGACCTTTAGCATATCATTTTTATGCTGCTCTAAGCTAATTACTTCGTTTATATTTGGATTGGAAACAAGCAGCTGCTTATAAGCAGCCTTTGTTAGAAAATCTATTTTAGCATTAAGCTGTGATCTTAGACATCTTACAACAGGAGTTGTTAATATTATATCTCCTATAGAGCTAAACCTTATAACTAATATCTTAATATTCTCAGGCACTGCGTAAAATTATATAATTTATCCTAATTTTGCGTTAATGAAACTTATTGATACACACAGCCACTTGTATAGTGAACAATTTGATCTAGATAGATCCCAAGTAGTTAAAGATGCTATCTCTAAAGGTATATATAAAATATTATTACCTAATATTTCAAGTAAACACACAAAAAAGATGCTCGATTTATGTGAAGAATTTCCAAAACATTGCTTTCCAATGATGGGATTACATCCATGCGATGTAACAGAAAAAAACTATACCTCAGAAATCGAGCATATTGAAAAAGAATTAGAAAAAAGAAAATATATTGCTATAGGAGAAATTGGTATAGATTTACATTGGGATAAAAGCACATTAGAAATTCAAAAAAAAGCATTTATTTATCAAATTAAATTAGCAAAAAAATATCACCTGCCAATAGTAATTCATGTTCGAAATTCTTTTTCTGAAGCAATTAAAATAGTTGAAAGTCTTAATGATGAAAATTTAGTGGGAGTTTTTCATTGCTTTACTGGAGATATTAATGATGCGAAGAGAGTTCTGGCATTAGAAGGTTTTTATCTTGGTATTGGAGGAGTATTAACATTTAAAAATTCAGGCCTCTCAGAAACTATTCAAAAAATTAATTTAAAACATCTAGTATTAGAAACAGACGCCCCTTATCTAACGCCCAGCCCATTTCGAGGAAAAAGAAATGAAAGTAAATATATTTTAAATGTCGCTGAAAGACTAGCAATATTACATAATATTAGTATTCAGAATGTGGCTGATATTACTACAAAAAATGCCAAAGAATTATTCTGCCTATGAATAAAAAAATACTACTAATATATACTGGAGGAACTATTGGAATGATAAAAAATACAGTAAAAGATACACTAGTCCCTTTTAATTTTAATAACATCCAAGATATTATTTCTGAATTTACTAATGAAAAAATACATTTAGACAATGTCAGCACGAGACAGCCGATTGATTCAAGTAATATGCATCCAGAAAATTGGATTGAAATTGTTAATCTAATTAAATGTAACTATAACAATTACGATAGTTTCGTAGTATTACACGGAACAGACACTATGGCCTATACGGCATCAGCCATTAGTTTTATGTTAGAAAATCTAAAAAAAGCTGTAATATTTACTGGATCTCAGATTCCAATTGGAGAACGAAGAACAGACGCAAAAGAGAACTTAATTACTTCTATTGAGATAGCCAAATCAGGCAAAATAAATGAAGTTTGTATCTATTTTGAATATCAGCTTTATCGAGGAAATAGAACTGTTAAATTAAATACTGAGAACTTTAAGGCATTTTGTTCTCCAAACTATCCTATACTAGCAGAATCCGGTATAAATATCAAATATAAAAATATCTCACAAAAAACTAAAGACCCCTTTAAAGCGCACAATAAAATGTCAGATGATGTAGCGATTTTAAAGCTTTTCCCAGGAATAAAAATAAGTGCCGTAAAAGCAGTTATTGATAGTGCCAAAGGAATTGTTATTGAAAGTTTCGGCTCAGGAAACGCGTCAACATCCTCAAAATTATCAGATATACTTACGCAAGCAATCCAAAATGGGAAAATATTAATAAATACTACACAATGTTTATATGGGGGAACTTTTTTAGGTAATTATGAAACAAGTGAACCTTTTGCAAAATCAGGTGTTATTTGTGGGAAAGACATAACAACAGAAGCTGCGGTTACCAAGTTAATGTTTCTGCTAGCACAAGAATTGTCTGATCAAGAAATAAAAATTGAATTACAAAAGAGCTTAAGAGGAGAGATTAACGGCTAATATTTTAAATTTGTGCTCGATTGGTGAGGTGGCCGAGTGGCTTAAGGCGCACGCTTGGAAAGCGTGTAAACAGGAAACTGTTTCGGGGGTTCGAATCCCTTCCTCACCGCATACTAAACTAAGAAACCCTTGTTTATCAATGATTTACAAGGGTTTTCTTTTTTATGTTGTCAGATTTGTTGTCGTTTTAGAGCGAATACATAGCTTTATTCCTCTTCTTCAGTATCTACAAAGTTAATGTTAATGCTAATAGGTTCTCTTTCTTCAATCTCTTCATAAGACTTTACCTTTCCAATTGAATAGGCAAGGAGCTTACTAATTGCATTGATATACTCTGTAGGAGACTCTATCTTATCTAGCATCTCCATTATCTTGTTTCCGTCAATTGCTTGGTTTATATGCTCTCTTATGAGCTTAGTAGTAGTGCTTACTGAACCTTTAGGCCTACCTATAGGGTTCCCGCTTGTTCCTTTCTTAAATGGCATAGTCTTTTACTATATAATAGAAAAGATGCAGATTTATTCTATAACTATTCTTTTCTCTACTGTTCCATCATCATAGATGTAAAAGAGGGGTTGATTTGTTTTTGTTGTTTCTCTTCCTAATAGGTCTGTTACTTGAAGAAGTTCTTTGTTCGTAGAGTGTTGTTGTATTGAGGTTGTTCCACTACAGTTATTGCTGAAATAGTGTTGAGGGTCAATGATGAAGTTTGCGACTGTCCAGAAAGCAGTTGACCAAGCTGGATTATCAACATCAATACATTCTAATAAAGGATTGTTAGCTATAGCCAAATTATCTAAATCAAAGTTATTGCCATTACGCAAATCTAGACTCATTAATTGATTATTATGACACCATAAATTGGTTAAATTAGGGTTACTACTTATATCAAGAGATATTAGATTATTATTTTGGCAATATATTTCAGTTAATAATGTATTATTACTCAAATCAATACTACTCAGATTATTATCATATAAAGTAAGCTTTGTTAATGAAATTGCACCACTAATATCAATGTTTAAAAGTGGATTTGAAGGTGCATATAGTTCATCTAAATTAACATTAGCGCTTACATCTAAATAAGTTATTTGATTAAAACTACAGCCAAAATCCTCTAAATTGGCAAATCCTTCTATACCTGTTAAATCTGAAATACCTTTGTTAGATACATCTAAAAATGTAATTGAATTAATGTTAGAAGTGGTTACATAATTATCTAATATACTATCATAGCCTAAATCAATAAGTGCTTGCTCAAAATTATCATCAGGCACATAAGTTTGTTGTGCCAAAGTCATTAAAGGCAAGCAAAGTAATATAAGCAGTAGTTTTTTCATTGTTAATCTATTGTTGTTCTTTTCTCTACTATTCCAACATCAGTAAGTATAAATTTTTAATTTCTGTCACTCTCCAATAGTCTTCATACTTGTTTAAAATCACTTCTATATTATA
>MDTB01011007.1_pt1 | contig 26703 bp, 35 predicted proteins | sample 811161 | NCBI WGS metagenome assembly MDTB01 (sample SAMN05326650, study PRJNA326480) | marine metagenome | isolation source: seawater | place: Mediterranean Sea | collected 2009 | reverse complement strand
CAAAATGCTGATGTGTTTGTTTTTCCTAGTTTAACAGATACATTTGGTGTTGTAATGATTGAGGCATTAGCCTGTGGTTTACCTGTGGCCGCTTATGATATAACAGGACCAAAAGATGTGGTCATTAACGGCACAAACGGTTACATTGGAGATAATCTAAAAGATAATGTATTAAAGTGTGCAAATTTAAAAATAGAAACCATTTTAGAATCAAGTCAAAAATATAAATGGTCGGTGGCAACAGACCAATTTTTAGAAACTTTAGTTAAGGCGTTTGGCTGTCCAATTAATTGAGTTAATTGGTGAAATGTATACGACTCAAATCCAACATATGAATCCTCTATCAGATGAAAGCTTAGAATTATTTGAAGAAATTGACAATAATTTATCCAACTTATCTTACGAATTACGATCCAACCCAGAAGAAGTCTTTGAAAAAGTTGGAATTAAATTAGAAAAATAATAGATCTTTTCCGGTTGACATATAACAACTTCTAGTATATTATGTGTATATTATGTTTAAAAACTTAACATATAAATTAGCTAATTTACTTGGAGGTAACATTAAGATGGCTAGAACAAAACAATACGTAGTATATACAAGAGAATTTGCAAAAGGCAACGTGAAAAACAAAGTAGGTGTTTTTCTTGACGAGGCTAAAAATGCTCTTGACACAAACGGTAACGTAAACGGTGGTGTAATCAAGTACAAAAACTTGAAAATGAAAAGATCTACACCAACTACTAACTTGATGGGCAAAGGTTACGATTTCTCAGTAAGAGTAATTGGAACTGGAAACTATGAAGTAGCAAAAGGAATGAAAAATTCTGTTATTGCTCTTTTACAAGACAGTGGCAAAACTCTAATTAACAAAGTTGCGTAATTAGACCTTAAACGTTACAATATTAAAGGGCGGCTTTTTGTCGCCCTTTTTTTATGACTAATTTACTCTACTTTTCAACAAATTTTGCCAAAATAATCGCTGTTTTACAACGTTAATCCAAATATGGGTAGTTAACTGGTTGATTTTACCGTAAATAAACTATAATATATTACTACGATTTTACATAACGACTATTGAAACAATATGTTAAAGGAGGAAGTTATGGATATTATAAGTAAAATTAAATCTTGGGCATCAGCATTAGCTGACGTCGGAGTAAGTTTAATCGCTTTGGGCATTGTGCTTGAGGTTTTATTTTCAGGTCAAGGAATACCATTTTGGCCTAACATATCAGTAATAGGAAATGTACAATCAATCATAGGTGGATTTAGTGATCAAGGATTGCTAGGTTTAGTTGCGATTTGGATATTGTACCACATCTACAATAGAAAATAATCAATAGATTAATTTAAAAAGAGATAGGGCGGCGACGCTTTAGTATCGCCCTATCAAAAAAGGAGAATAACAATGGACTTTTTTAAAAACAAATGGGTTTGGGTTGGTATCGCAGTTATTATTGCGGTTGGCTTATACGCATCAGGTGTTTTTACACCAGCAGACGTGCCAGTAGACGCACAGTAATTTAAATTTAAATTATTATAGGGGCGGGTTTTTACTCGCCCTTTTTTTATGTGTTTCTAAAATTATTGAAAGCATCAGTTCCATCTGATATTATTTTTTTAGATGACTCTGTTACTGATTGAGGCGAATGTTTAGTTAATAAATCTTTAGCTTTTAAGTTTGGTAAAACAATATTTTTCTGTAAGTCTTCATTAAGGAAAAGTAAATCATCGAATGCTTTTTTCTTATCAGGATCATTTAAATCCAATTCTGGTAGAAGTTTTTTATTTTTTATTAGTAATTCTTTTATATCTTTTGTTACAGTTTTTAATTCTTCTGTGATACCATCGACAACTTCATCAACTAAGGCGTTATACGTTTCAGTTACATCGCTTTGAGCATTTACTTTTTCTAATACAGATTTCATTTCATTTTCTGTTGCTGTTTTTGTTTCTTTATATGTTTGTTTAGCATCATCGATATCTTTTTCAGTAACACTTTCGTCAACAACTGTAGCATTTTCAATTGACTGTGCTTCGTGATCTGGATATGGTTCTCTAGTTGGGAATCTAGTTAATATTGAACCAATTTTTGTTTCAGTCGTTCTTGGTGAATAAATTGGCGAAGTTGCAGTTCTTGTTTCTAGTACATTTGTGTATAATAAGTTACCATCACTATCAACTTGTAAACTTAATCCTGTTATAGCTGTAGCTTTTACTGCCGCCGGTCCGTTCATATGTATTACACCTGATGTTTCATAATGTCCTATATTAGAACTAAGATGCATTGACCCAGTATCTGCTGTAATCATATTACTCATTGTAGAAAATATAGTTGTTGATTGTGCTGTGGTTAAATCCGTTCCATCTGTTGAAACAACTTTGAACCTACCAGCAACATCAAAATTCACATTACCTGAAACATCATCTAGATCCACAGTTGATTTTGGTTGTGTTTCTGGGCTAGTTGATTTTGTTGTATGAGTTTTAATATTGATGTGTCTTCCCGACTCAATATTAACATCTCTATCAGCTCTAATATTAAAATCTTTTTCTGTTCTCATTGCTATCGAATCAGCACCCCATAGTTCAATTTTACCATCTGCTGTCAATTCAACCCAAGCTGTACCATTTGTATTTGTAACATAAACAGTACTGGTTTCATCATCCATTAATACTTGAGCTCCACCTGCCGTTCTAAATCTCATATGGCTACCACCTGATTTATCATCCATAATAAATTGGTGACCACTTGGTGTTAAAATACCAAATACGTTACTTGGTGATTCTCTTCTAGCACTAGCATCAGTCAAACCTCTTATGTTATCGTTTTCTAGACCCTGTACTAATAATCTATTATAAAAAGGAGTATGTGATGGACGTCTAACATTATCTGACGTACCTTTAGCTAAATGGTCTGGTAATTTTACTGCATCGAGTTTTTCAAAAATATTCATATTTTGAGCTTCAGCTGAAACTCTATTAATTTCTGCTACCGGAACAGTTGGTGAATTTGCTACCGCTGTTTTACCTTTAGCAATACCTGGTACCATATGATTGATGCTTGGCTGAAATACACAACCTAAACATACACCATTATTTTCTTGACCATTTACAAAAGCAACTACAACAATATTTCCTATGTCAGGTGGAATCATCCACATACCATAACTTTTTTGTGTAGCCGCATATAAGTTTTCTGTTTCTGCATCACTACTTTTCACTAATGCACTTGGATTTGTTGCACCTGCAAACGGCGATGTCCATAAAACTGTTCTCCAGTTATTTGGATCTGTTTTGTCTGCTTGACTACCTTGCAAGAAAACTCTTAATCTACCAAGTCTTGCGTGGTCTTTATTATCCATAACTTCAGCAAGTTGTACTGATGTCGTGGTTCCACCTTTGACATTTAAACCTGCCTGTTTATTGAAATTGAATACCGATGAATCGTTTTTAGTAGCCATTAGTTTTTATTACTTTCTCTTTCACGTTTGTAATTAAGTTGTTCTGCCGGTGACATTTTTAAAAATTTATTATAAGCTTTTTCTTCTGCCATATCAATGATTTTATCATTATTAACATCAAATCCGGCCGCTATAGCTGAATCCGATTGAAGCCATCCGCTACCATTTACACCGTGATTATATCCTAACACATCTGCCCTAGAGGCATCTATAGCAACAACATCATTATTGTCTACTGCATCAAAAACTTTATTTTGATCTAGCATAGCATTCTCGACAAATTGTTTTTTAAGTTCTCCGGAGAGTTTATTTTCATTTACAAGTGTTTCTTGTACATCTAAATTAGCATTTTCTGATTTAGCCTGTGCAACATCTTTAACTGAATTTCCGTAATTACTCCATTTACCAACCTGATTCGGCACTTCAAGAGGAGTATCTATTTTTTTCTCAACAATATTTTTATTAACCTTATCTTGTTTGCTAATATTTTCAAGATTAGTAAACAGTTTATCATCAATTGATGTTCTTGATTCTTTCGGTTCACGTATTTTTATATCGCCTGCTGTTAATAAACTTAAATCTGTAATTGCATCTCTAATCATATGCAACGTTTGTGTAAACATTCCATTACTAAACTTATGTTCAATTTTCCAAACTCTATAAATGGCAGTTAAAAATTCATTGTTTCGTTGTAATAATGTTTTTGCATAACCAGAGTCGGCATCTTTTTCAGTTGGTATTAATGAACAGAATAAAATACAATTTTCTTTTTTATAATCAGCCATTTCTGGGTGACCTTTGTTATCATCATCACCTTTATGATAATATGCCGGATGATCAAGCCAATAAGGGTCACCGATAATATCCATAGTAACTTTAACCATTTCAGCTGATCCTACTTTAGCATTTCTTAATATTGTTGTAAATCCTGATGCATCTGCTGTTGAAACTTCAATCATACCTTCTTGGCTTGGGTCAACAAATCTTTCATAAAATTGTACTGGAAATTGTGTACCACCTTGATCTTCTTTTAGTGCGTCAGCATACATTTCGTTTGGAATACTTTCACCTAATATGTTTTGTCCACCCAACTTTCCACTGGATCTATCCATATTTGATGACGGCAAAGACCAACCATATACTGGATGATATGTATAAGAGTCTAGTGCATTTAATTTTGGAGACACTAATGGATCTCTATGAGGATTATATCTTGCATTATCTTGTAATTGTTCTCCAAGATGCTCATAGTTTTTATAATCTTCATTAAAATCTTTTACTAAAGCATTATAAGCCTCTAATGTATTTGAATCTGGTTCTACTGCACCTGTATCGTATAACTCTTTAATATTTTTTAAATTTCTTTGTTGCATTACTTTGATCCAGTATTTTTCACCGGTGGTTAGTTCACCGTCTTTAGCAAATTCATTAAATTTTTGATTACCTTCAACACCATCTTTGACAGAACGTTGTATATCAGCACTTGAGTTTACTTGTTGATTTATTATTGTGTTAAATGCTTCAGAATATTTGTTGAACAAGCCAACCATTGTGTCTAGTCCATAAACGTATTGATAGTTGTAATTTATATTGAAGTTAAGCACATCTAAATTCATACCAGTATTAAAGTAATCATATCTTTTCACTAAAACTTTTCTATCTATCATATCATCGACACGTTTTTTAGTGTATGAAGATATTTTATCAAATTCTTTTCTTACTGCCGCTGTAATTGAAGTAAATGCCGCTACTGTAATTGTGTAAACAAATTTTCTTGCGTAATCACGTCTTAATGAATCATAACTTAATAATTCATTGTGAGTTGATATTGTAAATAGATGTTTCTTTACATCTAAATCTTCAATTTCCTTTTCACCAAATTCAGTAGCAGTAAGTTTTTTTCTTGTTGCAGAAATTTTTTCTTGCATAAATTTATTACGAGACATAAATCTTTCTAGCACTTCTTTAATTGAAGTATTCCTTGCAATTTCTGATTTTACTGAATCTTCATCTGTACTTAAATTTTGTGGATTTGTTTTTGTATCTGGATCAGCCGCAATTGGAGAATCAGCAATATCTTGTACTGGTATTTCATCATCATTAGAGTCAACTCTAAAAACATATTGATCTAAGATTGCTTTTGTTGATCCAAGCTTATGTCTTTCCTGTTTATTAACTTCTTCTTGGAATGAATTCAAAAAGTCATCAAAATTATCTATCTTTTTTAATGTAGTTTTTTGTACTAATGAGTGGTCATCTGCATTATTTAGATCGCCTGCTCTGATTCCTTCAATTTGATAGTTCGAAGAACCAACGTCAACTTGATATGTGATATTTTTAATGTATACACAATACAATCTTCGTGTGTTTGGTATTTCAACATCAATCTCACCATCAGCTTTTCTACCTTTTAATACAACTTGTAAAAAAAATGGATGTGAATAATGATTCTTAATTCCTAACACAGCCGCGGCCTTATATATATTTTCAACTAGACTAACACCTAAAGGTTGTACAACACTCATTCTAAATTTAGTTGAGAATCCTGTATCTGTTATATTATTAGGCGACGCATAGCCTTCGATCATTAAATCAGTCATTGTAGTAATTGTTGATGCCGATTCTAAAAGTGTTACTACTCCACCACTAAACATATCAGAATTAATTGAGTTAATTTCTTTTCCGCTACCGCCTCTTAATTCTCTTTCAGCTTTTTGCCATTGTCTAGTATCAAATGTATTAGCTAAATGCAACGAAACATCATACGAAGTTCTTTCGTATTCGTGTAAAGGATTTTCCTTGAAGGCTCCCTTTTCAATTGTATTCCAAAGTTTTGGTGTTTCTGCCATTTTTTATATTAACAAATTTGCTACAGATGATTTTTGTGGGATCCTAATTATTTTTCCAGCACGAAAATCATTAATAGGATCTTGTATCAAATTCATATTCCTTTTTGTAAATATCCACCATAATCTTGTACTGCCGTATAATGCATTTGCCAATAAGTCTGGTCTTCTATCGAATTTGTTTTCTATTGTATAATATTCATCATTTTCTGATTGAGGAACAGTTGGTAATTGTAAAAGGTCTCTATAATCTCCAACTAATGGTGTTTTATAATACGGTGAACTTTTGTCTTTGTTATTTGCCATTAGATTATTCCTTCATCTGTCTTATTAATGTATTGTCCGCTTTTGAATTTTTCCAAATCAAACTCGTCTCGCATTTTTGCTGGCGTAGGTGCGTATACTAATTCCATAAACATCGCAAGTACTGACGGCACATAACTTTCTGAAATTTTATCTTCTAAATTACTATCAAAGTCTCCACCAAAATAATCAGTATTGTAACCACCGGCTTCGTTCATTCCTGCCGCTTCGAATGTATTAATATCTTGAGAAGTATATAAACCATAACCAGGATCTCTTATTCCAGTAGGTGATATACCGTCATTAAAATCAGTTCCGCAACTAACATAATCAACATCTTGGTCTAAACCAAAACTTACGTTTCTAATAAGCATAGGAACTCTGTCATACATATAAGGACCATACGCACTAAACAATAATGTTGGTGGATTAATTCCTCTTAATTCTCCATTTTTTCTACCATAATAGTTCATAGTAATTGCTCTTAAAAAATGTAAAATAGCTAAAACATATCTTGCTTCTAATTTATTTTGTGCTGTATATGTTGCTGTTACTGATAACGTTGGTGAGTTTCTTTTACTAAAAGCAAAGTAATCAAATGGTGTTTGTGGTAATGAATATTGTGCATATTCGACTGACGTATGAGTTACTTGGATCGCAGGTGTATATGGCATCAACATACCATTAGTTGACCATAATGGTGCAATTAAATTCGTTGCTGGATTTCTACTTCCATAAACACGGTCTTTTGCACCTGGCTTTGCTTGTATACGAGCTCTGAAATCTTTTTTGACTGTCATACTAATATTTATAGTGATAATTATATATAGTTTTATTTAATAAAGAGGTTGACCATTTTGCCAAAATTCCGTATATAATATTGTATGAAAAGAGTAAATTATCTTAATAATAAAGACATACTAAAGGAAATCCATAAAAGTAAGAGTAGTTATTGCTATTATGTGGACCCAAAATACTCAGCTTACGACTTTATTTTAGTTGATCCTATTGAAAAAATGAATAAAACCAAGCTTTTACAAGCCAGAAGAAATAGAGCAGATAGACTTACTAAATTAAAAGCTGAAGAATTAGGTTTATCTCGTGGAAAAGTATCTGAAGTACAAATTAAATTAAAAGAAATATTACCTGAAGATGTTGTTGTTAGATCTTACACTTACGATCATATTCCAGATGAACCAGATAGAAAAGCTAAACCAAAAACAGTAGCAGATACTAAAACAAAATTAAATTTTATTCCTTTTAAACATTATGTACTAAAAGAAGATAAGTGGACTGAAGTGGGAAGAAGTCATTGGGTCAATGGATTAGAAAATGGACACTTTAGTTTAGATCACGGAAAGATGACAAACAAATTAGCATTGATGTTTATGAAACTTTGTGAAAGGTATGGGTCACGTGGAAATTGGCGTGGGTATACCTATAACGACGAAATGAGGTCACAAGCTCTTTTACAATTAAGTCAAATTGGTTTGCAATTTGATGAATTCAAATCAGAAAATCCATTTGCGTATTATACAGCGGCAATTACCAATTCATTTACAAGAATTTTAAACGTAGAAAAGAAACACCAATCATTAAGAGACGATATATTACAGGCACACGGACAAACTCCTTCATTTACTAGACAAATGGAAAATGAGTCCAAAGCTTTAGGCGAAGAACCTATGATTCCACCTACCATTAAACGTGGTTGGGGAGCCAATAAATTTGTTGACAAAAAAGCAAAAAAGTAATACAATTACTACTTGTTTGAGATAGAAATTTATGTTTAAAAAAGCGGCCTGTTTTACAGATATTCACTTTGGTTTAAAGAATAACAGTCGACAGCATAATAATGACTGCGAAAATTTTACCAAGTGGTTCATAGAAGAAGCAAAAGAGTTTGGTGCAGAGACTTGCATCTTCTTAGGAGATTGGCATCACCATAGATCCTCAATCAACATTAGTACACTCAATTATTCTATCTCAAATCTCAAACGTCTGAGTGATAATTTTGAACAAGTGTATTTCATAGTAGGGAATCACGATTTATTTTATCGTGATAAACGTGAAATATCTTCTGTGGTGTTTGCCAACGAAATTCCAAAAATAAAAGTAATAAATGAAATTGTTGTAAAAGACGATGTTGCTATCGTACCTTGGCTAATTGGAAACGAATGGAAAAAAATAAAAAAAATAAAAGCCAAGTATATGTTTGGACACTTTGAATTACCCAATTTCAAAATGAATGCGATGGTAGAAATGCCGGATCACGGAGAAATACAAGCCAGTCACTTTGGCAATATTGAAAAAGTGTTCACTGGACATTTTCATAAAAGACAGCACCAAGGAAACATAAGCTACATTGGAAATCCATTTGCACACAATTATTCAGATGCGTGGGACAATGATAGAGGTTGTATGTTTTTGGAATGGGATAAAGAACCACAATATAAAATATGGGCAGATGGACCCAAGTATAGAATTTTACCATTAAGCAAATTGCTAGAAGCACCAGATGATTATTTAGAAGCTGAATGTAATGTAAGAGTTAAAATTGATATGGACATTAGCTACGAAGAAGCTAACTTTATTAAAGAAAACTTTCAGAACACATATCAGTTAAGAGAAATAAGTTTATTGCCTTATAAAGAAATAGAAGAAGAAATGGAGTTCCAAGGAGAAATATCATTTAAATCAGTTGATGAAATTGTGTTGGATCAATTAGCTAAAGTTGAAAGTGATACTTTTGACAATAGTGTTTTAATAGAGATTTATAATAGATTATGATAAAGTTAAAAAGCTTAACAATTAAAAACTTTATGAGTGTGGGTGCCGCTACGCAGGTAGTAAAACTAGATCAACCTGGACTAACTCTAGTGTTAGGGAATAACTTAGATTTAGGTGGCGAAGGCTCACGAAATGGTACTGGTAAAACCACTATAATAAATGCATTGAGTTTTGTGCTGTTTGGAGATGCAATAACAAACATCAAACGTGATAATTTAATTAATAAAACCAATCAAAAAAATATGTTTGTGTCGTGTGAGTTTGAAGTAAACGGACACAGCTATAGAGTAGAACGTGGTCGTAAGCCAAATCACTTCAAGTTCATATGCGATGACCAAGTGGTTAACGAAAAGGATACCGACGAAGCACAAGGCGAAAACAGATTAACACAAGACGAAATCAATCGTATATTTGGTATGAGCCACGGCTTGTTTAAACACCTAGTTGCACTTAACACTTATAATATGCCGTTCTTGGGTATGAAGCCCACAGAACAACGAGAGCTTATTGAAGAGCTATTGGGTATAACACAATTAAGTGATAAAGCAGATAGGCTAAAAGAACAAGTACGTTTAACTAAAGCGGATATTACTAACGAAGAAGCTAGAATAGATGCTGTTAAGAAAAGCAACGAACGTATAGAAGAAACCATTAGAAAGTTTAAGATTAAAAGCACAGCTTGGCAAGAAGACAAAGAAAAACAAATAAAGCAGTTGGATCAAGCAATAAACGAGTTAAAGCAAACAGACATAGATAAAGAACTAGAACAGCACAAAGCACTAGCACAATGGAAAGAGCAGTCACAAGAGCTTACTACACTTAACAAACAGCTAGATTACGATGTACGTGAAGCACAGTCAATGGAAACGACCCTTGAGAATTTGAGGGAAGAGCTGAAGAGCCTTGAGGAGGAAGTATGCCCTACGTGTAAACAGAACTTGCACGACGTCAAGGACCACGAAAAAATCGCCGCAAATACAAAAAATAATATAACGCATACAGAAGAAAAACACATACACATACAAAAAAATATGACACATACAAAAAATCGCATACACACACTCGGCGATATTGGACCTAAACCTGCTACTTTTTACGATGACATTGATAAAGCTTACGGACATAAACAAAATTTAAGTTCATTACAGCAAGATTTTGACAGACTCAGTATAGAAGATAATCCGCATACTGAACAAATTGAAACTTTACAAAATAAAAATATTGAAGAAATAGATTACACTATGATGAATAACTTAACTAAACTCAAAGAACACCAAGAATTTTTATATAGATTATTAACGAGTAAAGATTCATTTATTAGAAAGAAAATTATAGATCAAAACTTAAACTACTTGAATTCGAGACTTAATGGATACCTTACAGATTTAGGTTTACCACACGAAGTTATTTTCCAGAGTGATTTAGGTGTAGAAATTACAGAGCTAGGAAGAGAGCTAGATTTTGATAATTTAAGTAGAGGTGAAAGAAATAGATTAATATTAGGATTAAGTTGGGCATTTAGAGATATATACGAGTCTACTAACGTACCTATTAACTTATTGTTTATAGATGAATTAATTGATAGTGGTATGGATACTCAGGGTGTTGAATCTAGTATGGCTATATTGAAAAAACTAACACGGGAAAGACAGAAAAATGTATTCTTAATTTCTCACAAAGATGAATTAACCGGAAGGGTAAATTCTATAATGAATGTTGTAAAAGAAAATGGATTTACATCATTTGGCGAAGACTTTGAAGTTGTATCTGTACACTAATTATAGGCGTATAGCTCAGTTGGTTAGAGCATTCCGTTGATAACGGAAAGGTCGTAAGTTCGAGTCTTACTACGCCTACCAAATACATAAATACTATTAAAATTAGGGAAGATTATGTAATATGTTAATTAGAAAAAAATATCAATTACCTACAATGTGGAAGTTTAGCAAGAAGTTCGATATTACACGACTTCAAGAAGAAGCTTTAAAACTAGGAAACAGCTATGGTAACGTAATGGAAACTAATAAAGCATTATGTTCTAACAATCACGAATTAGTTATGAGTGTATATAAACACTTTAAACAGATAAACCTTACTGAATTTGATCCACAAGGCGAAGCACCAACAGTTGAGTCGTGTGAAGTAATGGGCAAGACTGCTGGAACAGGTAATGATTCAATTAGTAAAATTGCAAAATACAAATTAAAATCTAGACGTGGAGAAAGTTTAGATCCAGCACTTAATGAACATAATTACAACACTCCAACAGAACAATACAAAGGAACTTATTTCGAAGAAGTCGTAAATTCTTTTAATTCAGATGCAATTAGAGTTAGACTTGTAAGATTAGATCCAGGTAAGACACTTACACCACATATTGATTACGATCCAACTTATGCTGTAAGAGTTATTGTTCCTATTTTTGCAGAAAAAGAAGCTACAAATTATTTTTGGAGAAAAAGTAAAGAAGAAGCTTATCATTTAGAGCCAGATGGATCAGCATATTTTTTAAATATTGGATTTACTCATACTGTGGTAAACTCAGGCAACACACCAAGAGTTAGTTTAATGTTTAGTTTAAAAGATCAGTCAGACTTACAAGAGATTCCAGAAGGCGATTGGAACGAAACAAACAATATGGGTTCATTGCGTATTAATAATGATTACAAAGAACACAAGGCTGAAGCAGATGCCCAACAATTGGCAGTTTAAAACTGAAATAAAAGATTCTGAAATACACGGTCACGGTAGGTTTGCTATGGAAGATATTCCTAAAGGCACAACTGTTGTAACACTAGAAGGCCCTGCTTTGCCAAAAGAACAAGCACCAAGAAAAATGCCAGTCAATGATACACACAATATGAACTGTGAAGATACATTTGTTAATCACGACGAAGACGCTAACCTTACATTAGTAGATACTAAAATTACTATAACTGTTGAAAAAACATTTGTGTCTACAAAGAAGATTAAAAAAGGTGCTGAACTTACGATGAACTACGAAGAGTTTGCTAGAGGCAAAAAATTTTTATTTTAATGAAAGATCCAATAAGGTATAAAATAAAAAAGTGGATAGAATGGCTACTAATTCAACAAGTTCCAGCAATACTAGTAATATTATTTCTAATTTACTGGCTTATATTTTAGTTTTACTTTCAATAAATTTTGCGTAATATTTTGTCAAAGGATTATTTGGCTGATAACCATATGGTTCAGCTTTTGACTTTTTACGTTTTTTTGAAAGTTTTTTTCGGGTTGTCTTTTTTTGATAGTACATCAAAATAGTATTTATGACAACTTTTATAAATACGGTTGAAATAATTCATCATACATAACAGGAAAAATTAAATGAAACAGTTACTATCATTATTATCATCACTAACTATGCAAATAAAACTATCTGACAAACGAAGCGATCCTATTTGGCAGTTTGTAAAAACTGAATATAGAGACGATCCACATTTTCATTATATGAGAATTACGGGTAAAGCTTATCTTAAATAAACTTTTTCTTCCAATCCATATTAGCAAAAGGCCAACCAGTTATTACTGCTCTACATCCTGGTTTAGCATCTCTAACAGGATTAACAAAATGTGCAGATCCTACTCTAAATAATACACAGGAATTTCTTTTTGGTTTTACTGCTAATGGTCCTGCAAGATATGGTTCTTCTTCAAGCTTTTCTTTAAATTGTTCCCAGTTTTCTTTTTCTTCTGGGAACGTATCAAAATGGTCCATTAACATAATTTCATTAGGAAATACTAACTCGCCACCTTCTTCCGTAGTAAGATAATGTACAAAAACAAAATCACCATATATGTCTTTTCTTTCAGTATGTACGTTGTATATACTTTGTGGATTAAAAGTTTTTGTAGTAAACTGTAATACGTTTTTAGGATCTAAGTTTTGTATCAGTATTGGTTTATATACTTTATCTAATACTTCATTTAATTTAGTAATAGTTTGTACAACAAGCTTACTATTTTCGTGTACGTTATATTTGATATGATTATAATTATAATAGGATTTACTTATTATATGTGGTTGCTCATTGCCATCTAATTCTTTTGTATCTGAATTTTCTATGTTTTCTAGAACTTCATCAACTAGTTCCTCACTAACAAAATTTTCAGTATACCAGACCTCGTTTATAATTCTTTGTTCCCACATTTAAATATGTTCCTGCGTTCTTATATGAGCAAAAGCTTCAACTAGTATTTCAGTAGCTTCTTCTATTGTATATCCTCTACTCTGCAAATAGAACATATGATCTTCATCTAATGCACCAATTGTACAACCGTGTGTACAAATTACATCATCATTATTAATATCTAATTCTGGTTTAGCAAAAGCATCTGATTCATCATCTAGTAAAATATTTTTATTCAACATATGACTTTCACATTTTACAACATCTTCAGGAATTGTAATTTTTCCTTCAAAAGAACTTGTACCTTTTTTATTAACAAATCTAAAATCTTGATTACACTTTGATTGATTTCCTTTATGAACTACATTGGTAATAATATTAGTTGTTTTTTTAACATTTTTAAAAAAACCATATAGTTCACAAGAAGAATTTTCTCCTAGTTCAACATTAATTTGTGTATCACTAATAATTTTTCCTTTTGTTTCAAAAAACAAACAAGCTTTTGCATTTGGTTTTACTTTAAAGTTTAAAGTGTTAAAGTTAGCAATATTAATTTTTGTTTCTAATTCTTTTTCAATTACATAGTCACTACTTGACATTTTCAAATCCTTTTTCTTCTATTATATCAAGTAATTCTATGTTACCTGTTTTTCCTATAACTCCATCTTGCAAAATATGTACATAGGTTGGATTTAAATTTTTTAGAACTGCTGAATTGTGACTAATAACAATCCATCCAAATTTATCTCTATGTTCGTCAACTATTTCTTTTACAATTTTTAGTGCATCTACATCAAGTCCAGTATCAAGTTCATCTAAGATTACAATCTTAGGATTAATATGTAATAATTGTAATATTTCATTTTTCTTTTTTTCACCGCCTGATGCACCATCATTGAAATCTCTTTGAGCCCACCCTGTTTGTAATTTTAAATTTTCTATATCATCTAGATATTTTTCATATTGTTTAGAAAATTGACTTACTAGTTTAAAATTTGTTATACCTGGTATACTTGGCGGAGATTGAAAAGTCATAAACAATCCAGCTTTTGCTCTTTCTGTTACATCAAGATCAAGCATTTCTTGTTCTTCTAATTTTATCGATCCAGTAGTTTCATAAGCTTCTTTACCAACTATTGCATTTGCTAAACTTGATTTACCAGAACCATTTGGTCCTATTAAGGCGTGTATTTCGCCTTTCTTTACATTCAAGTCAACACTTTTAATAATCTCGTTATTTTCTACTGTAACTTTTACATTTTTTAATTCTAACATTAGTGACAATCTTCCGGTTTTGGCTCTGCGTGTTTTTCTGAATCAAAATAATAGTTAAAATTACAATGTTGATCCAACCCATCTATAAGTTCTTTGGTAGCATAAGGCCAACCTGTAACAACAGGCCTTGCATTTTCTTTTACTTCGCCTTCTAAAGACGTGACGTAATGTGCTGACCCAATAGCAAATATAACACACTTATTCTTTTTTGGTTTGATTATGATATCATCTAGATAACGCATTGGAAATCCTTTTGACTCAACTAATTTTATATTTTCTTCCCAACGTTTTCTCTGATCGGGATATGCTTCTAAATGTATGTCACATCCTTTACTACTTGGAAAAACTAAATGTCCACCTTCTTCATCTGATAAAAAATGCATAAAAGCATATGGACCATATTTGTTAATTGGCTCAGTATGCAAATCATACCAACCTCTTTTACTAAAACTTTTTGTGAATAATTGTAAACCTTCTAAGTTAGTTTTTGGCACAGGCGTTTCTGTTAATGGTTCTAGTACTTCGTTTATCTTATCCATATAAAGGTCAATCATTATTTTATTTTTGTGTATGTCTGTTCTATGAACTGTATAGTTATATGTTGTTGCATTCACACCAGAGTTTCTAAAGTTTGGTAATATTGCTTCGCCTGGCTCAAGTTCGGTTGATCCGGCTTGAAACATTTCTCTTTTAATATGTTCTACAGTTTCCTCGTTAAGGAAATCGTCCATAACCCAAATTTCATTTTTAACTATTTCATTCCACATTAAAATACCTCCGCTAACACAACTCTTGCACCTGGAAATCTAGATTCTACAATGTTCTTTGCTTCTATTGATGTTCTACCTTCTTCAGCAACTTTCATTGGAGCTTTATTTTCTAAAGTAACCCAAAATACATATCTTTTCATATTATCTTTCATTATTAATAACACTTGTACTTACATTTTTCATTCTTGCATCTGTGCCATACATACTCATATCAAACTTTGTTTTCCACTCATTAACGTCTGACTTAACAACATCTAAAGGATATATTTTAGACATTTCGTTAACTATATCTTCTTTGTGATGCCAAATCTGATATATTTCGTCAGAACGTAAACATCTACTAAAATAAAGATATGTAGCCAAATCTTGTACTTCAGTTCTTTCTTCATCACAAAATATTTTTGTAATGATATCTCTATTTTTTCCAACTAACCATTTCATAAGTGGCATATTATCTAAGCTATTATAAAACATTTTTATTTGATCTGCAACCGATGTACCACGTTCTACTTGGTATTTAATGGAATTTGATAGTGTTCTCGCATTATAAAAGTTATGATAAAACCACCAATAATCAAACATTTTCAATAATTCTGGTAAATCATAAGATGAACATTGATGCATAATTTCTATTTCTTCAAATTCATATGTACTTCTTTCATCTCTAAATTCTGGTTCGTTGTGTAATTTCTTATATCCTAATCCTGAAAATGAATATGGGAATGCAAGTATTTTGGATTTAACATTATATTGTTTTCTAAATTGTTTTGTATATATTTCTGTATTTGGTACTAAATTTAAAAAATAAGAACGCATAAAGTCAATGCCAAGTTCATAATCTTTGTTTAAACTGTATAACCAACTGTCTGCTGTTTCTCCTGGTAATGCTATAATCATTTCACTTGTCACTGGTAACCCTTTTGATTTAAAACTATCAATTAAAGGTAATAGTTTATCATTGTTAATGTTATCTCTATTAATAACTTTTAAAGTTTCAGCTGAATGTGTTTGGAAACTTACTTTAAGGTTACGTTGATCTGCATCTAAGTTATTGTGTATAATATCAATAATTTCTGGTAACCATTTGCTACCATTCTTTGCAAGGCCACTATAAGATATTTTAGGATTGTTGCCTGTTGCTTCTTTATTTGCTTTCATTTTTTTAACAACATCTAAATCTCTAGGTAACATACCAAAGTTGGCATCAAGTATTTCAAGTTCTGCTATATTTGTATGTTTATATAAAAAATCTAATTGTGCGTTTACTGGATCTATATCAAACTTTGTAACTTTAGATCTCGCTTGTCCACCCCAATCGCAAAAAGCACATTTAAAAGGACACCCACGATTAGTTTCAAACGATGCTTTAACTCTTTTTTCTCTTGCAAGTATAGAATCAAATGTACCGTCTAAATATGGTGTAGGCATTTCGTAAGTTTCAATTTGATATAACTTACGACCTACTTCAACATTATTCCAACCAACTCCAAATCCACCATCGTGTGTTTGTATAGGTGCATCGATATTTTTTAAAAAATTACTAACTAATTTTTCTCCCGGACCTACCCAAAATATATCTATATAAGGATGATCTTTAGCAAACTGTTCTGCAAGTTCTAAATCTTCAGGTATATTGGGTCCACCATACATAGCAATACCGTTTGGATTAACATCTTTATAATGACTCATTAATTGGTCGTTATATGCTTGATTCCAAACATAACAAGTTAAGCCAAATACATCTATTGTTTTAAAAAGTTCTGTGTATTCTTCCACAGGTTTGTATTTGTATAGTGGTTCATTAAATGTATAGTTTTCTTTTATTTCTGGTATTTTATTGCAATAGCTTATTAGACAAGCCGCGGCATAGGGTAGCCAAGTTTCGTGAATTACAGATATTGTTCCTAATTGTACTGTTTTCATAATGTGATTGTCCAAACCTAGATTGTTTTACACGACAAATATACTGTTATTTATTCTTGAATATCCAGATCTGGATTGCCACTTTGCTTCTGTATTACAGTATTAGAAGACTTCCATCGACCGTTCTCACAACTACGCCAGCATCTGTGTAACTTATGTTTTTTAGTTACCCAAGCATCTGTAATTTCTTTCCACGCAGGTGCTTCCCATATCTGTTGTAAAGAACGTGTATTTAAATTATTGAAATCATTTTTATAATGATCAACTAACCAAGGCTCTAATTTAGCTAGACGGTGTATTGACAAATCATATTCTTCAGATAGATAGCAACAAGGCCATATTCTACCTTTGGGGTTTAGATACATTCTATGATCGTCGATACCCCTACAAGAAATACAAGACTTTGATTCTTCTTGTTTTATTTCTTTAAATATTTCTTTTTTAACTTCTAATGCTTTAGCTTGTTTAATCTCTTCTACATTGTCAACTCGTTCTACTCTTTTTTTAGGTTTCTTCTTTGCAGTTTTTACAGCTTCTTGATAATCTTCTTCTGGTGGAGGTTCTCTTGTTGTCACCTCAGCTGAGAAATGATCAAATCCTAATTTTTCTGATAGTTCCTCTGCTTCTTGTACTTGATGTTTATTATGATCAAATACTAGCATCTTCCATTCTGCTAGTCCACCGGCATTAATATAAGCTTTAACATTTTCCATCAACTTGTCCCAGTTAACTTTTCTTCTATATATTTCGTTAGTATCTGCAAGTCCATCGATTGAAAAAGTTATACGTGTCGAACCTTGTTCCCAATTTGTTGATCCTTTGTTTTTAGATGTAGTACCTAGGTTATGCCAAAATTCAGCTGTACGTCCACCGCCGTTAGTGTGTACGCCAACATTTTTAAAGTTTTCTGATGCATACTGATATAAAAATTCAAATTCAGGGTGCATTAGAGAATCGCCGTAATTACCACAAAACCAAACATTAACTTGATTAGCACCTTGATAGCCATCAAACTGCTCTTTCATTTTTTGTAATAGATTAGTGGGTAAGTGCTCTAAAGCTAAATCTTCTATAATATCGCTTGTACCTGGTTTATGCCTAGAACAGTATGGACATCCTGCGTTACAGAACGTCGTAGGCTCAACTTCTAATGTGTGTATATGCTGTGGTGCGATTAATGAAAACATTTGCTAGTATTTAAGCAAATTGTATATCAAACTGTATTGGCCAATGTCCGTAATCTGATTGGTCTTTTTTACATTTAATTACTGAAATATCTTTAATTTTAATGTTACTATTTTGTGTTGTAATTATTTTATCAAGACTTAACTCTTTATTTTCTTTATTAGTAAAAGCTTTTTTCTCGTTTAAATGATTTATTAACTTTCTTTTTTTGAAGCTTAATACTTTTTCTTCTTCTATTTCGTAATCTTCTCCGTGCAAGTCAGTGAGTACTAAAGTATCATCGTCAATTAAATCTAATAACTGTTTTCCTTGATTATAATAAACAGATATAGGCATTTCGTTACTAGGATAACAAACAGATGAATTAATAATTTTATATTTTCCTATTTTAAATGTTTGCCAATATTGTCCTTGGCAGTCATCGATGATGTCAATAATATAATCATCAAACTGATTAACTTCTACATCTAAAGCAACTTGATTTTTATCTATAATACACAAACCACGTTGTCCGTAATTATTAGTATAGTAATTTTTGTGTGCTAATTGTTCAGCATATTTTTTTGCATATCTTTGCAAAAAACATAAATCATAATCAAACTGACTTATGTCAACGTCCCCGTTCCAACTAAACATTAAAAGTTTCATTGAGTATTTCTTGGCTGTTAATATTGTCGCCTGTGTGATTATATTGTATGACAGCTTTAGTAGGGTTCCAAACATATGATTCGTCAATATAATAACTGTAGATATATTGTAACATATCAGATTTTGGAGAATCGTGAAATAGCAATTCTTTTTCTAATGTTAATTTTTTGTAATCATCGTCAGTAAACCAACTATTATCGCCAACAATATAAGTTCTTTTATGTTGAAACAATTTATTAATTGCTCTGTCATTTACATCGTGTGTCCAGTAGTAATGTTTAAAGCCATTTTCTTTTGCCCAAGCAATTTGATGTTTCATCATTTTAAATCCATAACGCCCGTGTCTATGTTTTTTAAGAATATGATACCTACACTTTCTTATAGATTCAGGTGTATCTGTAATAAAACTTCTTTCAGCATAACTTATACTTGCCACCTCATCGTCGACTATTGCTAACCACAAACTACTTTTAGTATCCAACTTATCCAAATCAAATTTTGTTTGAGTATATGTACCGGCACTTCCTTCGGCTCTTGCTTTTTCAAGAAACTGTTCTACAATTTCTTTATGTGATGAATTATATTGTGTTATACTTTCCATTCGCCTACCCAATCTTTAAACCAATTTAAAAATTCTTCTTTATTATTAATTAGTTTAAGTTTTTCATCATTATTTTTTGGATTTTGTCTTATCATTGTTTCACCATTATTAGGAAAGTTTGGTAATTCTTCGAACCAAACAATACGTTCAATATTTAATTTACTTTCACGTTTTTTTAAATCTTCTATACGCCATACCAAATTGTCAAACCATTCTTTCTTGTAATCAAATGTTTGTCCTTCCTCTAATCCTGCTAATGGCATTTTCCAATCAGCATACTGATACCATTTAAAAGTTGTCCAACCTATGCCATAACTTATAAATTGTCCAAGTAAATCTTTTCTCTTTACTAATATCACAGGTTTATTATATACATATTCCCAAATAAGTTTGCTCATATCTGGACCAGAATGCATTTTAAAAATATAATTTTCTGGTAACTCGTTTATTCTTTTGTAGGTTTCTGCGTCTATACCTTCAACATCACCAAGGTCTGGCCAGTCAGCATAATCAGGTTCAAAATGCTCAAACAATCTTCTTTCATTTAAGGCAGTACATTGAGGATATTCGTTTGCGTACCATTTAGTAACAAAACTGGTGCCGCTACGAGGAGTGCCTACGATAATTTTATGCATTAGTTGTTTCCTATAGTGTTTAATGTTCCAACTATTGTGTCAACCCAGGCATCAGCATTTTTTTCTTTAATAATAATATCAGCATCATCGCCATTGGCAACTATTGGTTTTTCAAACATTCTATTTGTGTCTTCATACTCACTTGTTTCAATGGTGTCCATCCAAACAGTAAAATCAGCATTAAAAATTTTTCTTGTTTCTACTGTAGGGCATATAAAATCAGCAATAACAATATGTCCTTCGTTTACTTTTCTATCAGCAAGTTGTTTCATACGTTCTGCTTGTTTTATCCTGCCTGTTTCACTATAATCAAAATTTTGATCAGTTTTTCTAACTATATCAGCATTAATCCATTTTGCTTTTAGTATAGGTGTAAGCTTTGAAGCTATTGTGGTTTTACCTGAACCAGGCAATCCCATTATTAATATTTTCATTTTTATTTTTCTTTTACTGATATTAGTTTTATAAATTGGTGCCCAATATCAAATTCCCACCATTTGTACTTGAAGTCAGCACTACCAGGATTCTTATGATGATTATTATGCCAACCTTCGCCCCACATTAAAAATCCTAATATTGGTACATTGGTCGACCCATCTTTTGTTTCGTGATTTCTATATCCGAATGTATGAGTTAACGTGTTTATAAAAGATCCTGCATTCCATAATATCATTGCTGGAACCAGATATGCGGCAACCATTAACATTGGATCGATTGCATACCAAGTCATAGCTATGGCTAAATGTATTAAGAAATAGTATTTGTGTAAGAATGTATGAAAACGATCTCTAATTAGTCTAATAACGTATCTTGGTTTTGGAGTATAAAACATACTCAACCATTGTACTTTAAGAAAACCTTTAATGCCTGGTGCGTGAGGATCACCTTCCATATCAGTATGTCTGTGGTGTTCTTTGTGTATAGCTACCCAGCCAATACTTGATCCAGTTAATCCATAAGTTCCGCAGAGCGTCCCAAAATAATGAAACCATTTAGGAGCTTTCCAACTATAGTGACTTAACAATCTATGATATGTCATAGTCATACCAAAACAGCCTGTTACAAAGTATACACCAAGTGCTATAACCCAGTGATACCAAGAACCGTACATAATCATTGGTATAATTGATAGGTGTGCTACAATCTGTGCGAAAAATAACAACCACTGATCTTTAGTATAGTTTCCCATTGTTCTTATCATCCTTTAAATATAATTATATTTATTGCTTTTTGCAACCATTTATATTACAATAAATAGAGTAAAATAAGGAAAAATCAATGTATTGTATAGTATGGAGACATTATAACGCAGACGGGCTAACACCATATGTTATTAGCAAATTTCCTGACCAGGAAGAAGTTGATGCACAGCCTGAATTAGCACCGTTGCTTAAACAAGCTTCTGTTTTAAGACCAAAAGGGGTTGGAAAATCTCTTATGGGTAAAGATACAGATAAATTTAGAGACATTTTTAATCGTATGCAAAAAGCTGGAGATATTATAACTTGTAAAGTTATTGATATTGATTTTAATACAATGGAAGATATTATAATTTTTAAGTCAAAGAACTCTGCAGATATGTATCTAAAAGATATCGAACCATTAGAATGGACCATATATGATACAGAAATTATCTTACAAAAAGAAATTAAAGAGTTAAAAGATTTATCGGCATTTCAATAATGAATCATAAGTTCTATGTAAAAGATTGTCCAGAAGACACAGTACCTCATCACTGGATTGGTGAGCAGGTTAATTTACAATATTATATTGACAATATGAAACCCGTTAATACTGACAAACAATTTTTATCTTTTAAACAACCAAATATTGATCTTAATAAGGTGCAAGAGTCTTGCGAGTCAGCATTTGAAAAGTTTGGATTTTTTGGATTCTTAAACATATATGGACAAGAAATGTTTAGAGATCCAACGTATGGTGGTTTAAGTTTAGTACATAATCCGAATTATAAATTTAAAGATCAAGTTGAAACAAATGCACAAACTTTAGGTTATCCTCGTAATAATATGAATTTAAGTTTTATATTAGAAAATTTAGATATTTGGAAAAAAACTATGGTTGCAGGTCTAGACAAAGACATTTGGAGAAAAAGCACAAGATATGGAACTCACGTTGCTTTTAAATTTCTTTGGAAAAATAATATTATTACTGAAGATGAATATAAAGCACTTCGAAAAAAATATCCTAATGAAACAAAAAAAGCAAAACACATTTTAAAAAACACATATCAAGATAGTTGGGGATTTAATACGCCAACCGAAGTAATGAATCACGAGTACCTTGCAGAAATTACTAAACTTTTTAAAAGAAGTTTTATAAGAAGCAGGTTAGCAAAATTACAACAACTAGATAATGATGAAGTAAGAAAAAATGTAAATGAATATATGTGGCATAGAGATGATTCTATTTTTGTAGAAGCAAGAGTAAATTTAAGTGTTACAGCACCTGAGAATGCTTTTGGAATGGAAATTGAAGGTGCTGGTCGTTATTATCTCCAACCTGGTAATTGGTATTCTTGGGATACAGGTATCACACATAGACCGTTTGCTGACAAAACAAATTTAACCAGAACAAATTTAGTTTATGCAGTTAGTCCTTGGTTTGACTATATTAAAGAAGAACAAGCTTGGGTATCAAATGAATTTTTTGGAGAAAAACATCCAGTAGATATGTTTATTGAAGGTGATATAGTTGAAGGTTTGGAATTTATAAATTAATTATTTTAACAGGCTCTTTTATTAGTCTTCCGTACTCAATTGAACTTTCGTGATGTTCAGTTGGCTTTTTGGTTTCATTTGCTTCGCCTACACCTAACATCAATTCAACTCTTTGATCAACCCCTAGGATATGTTTCATATCGTTAGCATAATTTGTTTTAAAACATTTAAGAAAACCGGTACGATAACCCAAACTACCTGACATCATATTTCCATAAGCACCACTGAGTCCAACGTGTACGCCTGTGATATAGTTTAACCTATCAGTATTAATAATATCTTTACTTTCGAGTAGCTCTTTATCTTCATAATACTGATCAGTAAAATCATTATTTGCAGTATAGTATTTGCTAATCCAAATTAAAAGTAATGGAGCCAACACTTGAGGATTTGTTTTTTTAGTTAAATCATAAATTGCTCTTTTAATTGAGTTATCTGTAACTACTAAAAGGTCAAAATAGTTAATTCCATTTTCATTATCGTTCCAAGATTCTTTGCTTGGGTGGTTAACTACAAAATCTACAATTTTTTGAGTGTGAGGCTTGGGGAACGGTACGCTGACATCCCAGTTTCTTTGGGTGTGTGCTGTAAGTTTGACTACTTTTTTTAATTCTTGCTCTAACATCACAAGCTATTTATAAGATGTTATAATTTAGCCCACTCTCTTTCCAAACACCACCAACGTTGGTGGTATATAAAGATTTATTTCCTGGCTATTATATGTACTTTTTATAGTCATACAATTATTTAAGGTTGATATATGATTAATACTACTATATTATAATAGTATATGAAAAAGATCAAATATAGAATAATCACTCCTGACGATAAATGGGAAGTCTATATAAGAGAAGATGATACCTATGATTTTTTTGATAGAAGAAAAATGACTGGTAAGTATACTATAGAAGAGATCATAGAATCTTTTCATAAATTGGAACAGGAATAATGTATGTCTAAGCATCAAGGAATTAATAGAAACTATTCATCCACAGACGAGTATGGTGGAAAGTCGCCGGAGCAAAGAGCAAAAGAATTGAAAAAGAAAATGGATGACTTTTTAGCTAAAGGTGGCAAGGTAGAAAAGTGTAAACCAATGAAGCCTACCAAAGAGCAGTTAAAAAGCTGGAAAATCTAATTATGAAATTTAGAGAAAAATTAATGTTAACTCTATTGGTCGTAATATCGTTAGCTATATTACTTTTGTGTTATCAAATTATTGATATGCAGAACTCTATCACAGAACTTTATGAAATACAATTAGAAAATAATACTATGATGAACTTTTTTAAAATGTTGTTAGGTGGAGGTTCAGGTCCTAGTGTCTAAAAAAATAGGCATAACGTTTTCAACTTTTGATTTGTTACACGCAGGTCATATTGCTATGCTTAAAGAAGCAAGAAGCCAATGTGATTATCTAATTGTTTGCTTACAATCAGATCCAACTATTGATAGACCAAAAGAAAAGAACAAACCAGTACAAACTATGTTTGAAAGATATCTACAATTGAAGGCAGTAAAATATGTTAATCAAATCATACCATACCAAACTGAACAAGATTGTGAAGACATTTTATCAACGTTGCCGATTGATGTTCGTATAATAGGTGAAGAATATAAAACTAAACCTTTCACTGGTTCAGAAATTTGTAAAAAAAGAAAAATAAAAGTTTACTTTAACAAACGTGAACACAGGTTTAGTTCAACGAATTTAAAAGTAAGAATTTTAAAAAGTAAATTTGATTCAAATTTGGAAAAATAAAAATGGGATATTACGATAACGAACATAGTAGTCCAGAAGACATAAAAAAAGAATTAGAAAAGCATTGGAAACCCGAATGGCTTGACGAAAAAAATATTTACGATTGGTTAAATGAAGAAACAAACATTCCTTATTTGAAACTTGATATAGATATTCCTTATCCGGAAATATATAAAGAAGCAACAGCGGTAAAAGACCAATGTGTAACACACAGAGAATATTCAGGCGGCGGCACTTGGCTGAGTGGTTGCTTACACGGATTAGGCACAGAGTATACCAATACTTGGGATAGCTATGATGAGTTCAAACATTTAACTGAAGATCAAGTAGAATATAAATGGACCAAATTATCAGAACAATGTCCTGTAACAACTGACTTCTTTAAAAATAAATTTCCGTTTAGAGAATATAAAAGACTTAGATTTATGTGGGTAGAGCCAGGCGGTTATATTTTACCTCATAGAGACAACGAACAAAGAACGTTCTCACCTGTTAACGTTTCAATATACAACCCTGAAGGTTGTGAATTCAGATATAAAAATTGGGGTACCATTCCTTTCACTCACGGTAGTGCTTTCTTAATTGACATAGGCAAGGATCACGCAGTATGGAATAATTCACAGGAAGCACGATTGCATATCATCGCACACGGTAAAAGAAAAAATCCAGATTGGAAAAAACTGTTAATCAAAAGCTGGCAAAAGCACGGTTATGGTAAATAGTTTTAAGAAAGGAATCTCACGATTCCTTTTCTAGTATTAGTAGTGATGCAAATAGTTTGCATTTGCAATAAGGAGCAATAAATGATTAAAGAAGCATTAATTAAAAAACTTGAAGGTGATGTCGCATCTGCGAAGGCAGACTTGGTTATATTTTTAAAAGGACCAATTGGTGTAGCAGAGCATATTGATTATGTTGTGACTGCTGAAAAGAAACTTGAAGCATTAGCCACAGCTCAAGATAAATTAAATTCATTAAGAGAATTAGACAAAGAATAACAACAGTATCTACGTAGGAATAGAACTGAAGTTCTATTGTACAACGTTCGTTAGTTTTTTTAAGATTTAAAGAATATCAATGTTGATATTTGTATGTGTTTTTTGTATTCCACTATTAGCTGATTTGGCCATACTTCACCCAGTTACGGGTGAAGATATCTCACTATTAGAGATCAGTCATCCAACTTGCGGACTCTAAAGAGGTGGTTGGCCGATACCCCTATCAATCCTACTTCATCCAACGGGACCTATACATATCCAAAGCTGGCTGTTTATGTATAAGTTAATGGTTGCATTTCTTTCTCTAGCAGAGCCATTATCATTTGTGCCTTAGTTAACACTCGCCTTGCATCAAGGGATTCGCCTGTGTTGTTACACCGTAGTTCCCTATTATATCGAAGATGCTATATTGCCTATGTTTGCCTGAAATATTCTGCCTATGCTGTTAAAATACGATAGAAATAGGAAAATGGTCAACCTTTTTTTCCAAATTAATAAAAAATTAATAAAATCTCTTGCTTTTGTGGAAAAAATTTAGTAGTATTAAAGTATGAAAACAAAAGATCCAAGAAACGCTCACTATGTAAAAACACTTATAAAAGGTCTTGAT